>Ga0187771_10000421_pt1 | contig 25890 bp, 15 predicted proteins | sample 0116_SJ02_MP15_1_FD_133139 | JGI IMG/M metagenome (GOLD analysis project Ga0187771, IMG submission 133139) | Tropical peat soil microbial communities from peatlands in Department of Meta, Colombia - 0116_SJ02_MP15_10_MG | ecosystem: Environmental > Terrestrial > Soil > Wetlands > Peat | place... | reverse complement strand
TCGGCGAAGGCAGAGAACAGCAACGCGCCAGAGCTGTTCTTGCGGATAAGGTCATTGCACGGATTGAGGAGCTCCGGGTCAGGGCACGAGGGGAAGATCGGTTAAGCCAGGCTCCGGCGGCGCGGAGCCTTGGTATCTAATGCGCAGCCAATCCCATTGTTGCCTGGTTGTGGCGGCCGGCGGTTTGATGCTGGCTTTATGCTCCTCCCCGCCCTTACGAGCCGATCAGATTGTGGCCCTTGTGGACCAGCACGGCCACAAAATCTACATCAACACCGGGGAGCAAGTGACGCGGGTGGACTGGGTCGCCCGCAGCTTCAAGCCTACCCACCCCCGAGCCACCCCGCTTTCCCCACCGCAAGTCGACCAGCTCGTTAAACAGACCGCGGACCGCTTCCGGGTCGATCCCCAGTTGGTCCACGCCATCATCCAGGTTGAATCGGAATACGACCCAAACGCCGTTTCGAACCGGGGCGCCATGGGGCTGATGCAGCTCATCCCGGCCACGGCGCGGCGGTTTGGGGTGGATAATCCCTTCGACCCCCAGCAAAACATCGAAGGGGGAGTTAATTACCTGAAGTACTTGCTGAACATGTTTGGAGGGGACTTGACGCTATCGCTGGCGGCCTACAATGCCGGTGAGAATTCGGTGCTGCGCACCGGAACCATTCCCCCGATTACCGAGACGCGCGATTATGTACGGAAGGTGACCCGGCTCTATAAGGGCACGCCTTCATCGCCGGCGTCGAAACCGGGAACCAGCGCCCTGGACAAGCTCCCCATTCTGCGGTACGTGGATGCGCAGGGGGTTGTGCATTTCACGAACGTCTATTAGCTCATGGGAGGCCCTGCGGCCTGCCTGCCCCCTGCCTGCGGCAGGCAGGCGCGGACACGCTGCGGGCCTCACAGGGCGCGGAGGGTGAGCGGAGACGAAACGGTTGAAGTCGAGCGCGCGAGAAAAACGCACGGGCTTGGCCCTCCTGCTCGCCAGCTTCCTGGCTTTCCCCACAGTTTCTTTCCCTGCCGTCTCCGCCTCACGGCGCGCCAAGGCCATCACCGCCTTCGACAGGGCCGTCCGGATGCGGACCACGCTCGAAGCCCTGCCTGAAAATCAGCGCACCAAGCCGGACTACGAGCGAGTGATCCGAAGCTTCCGGGAAGTGGCGCACCTGAATCCCGCCTACAGCAAGACCCCTTCGGCCCTGGCGGCCGTCGCCGAACTCTACGAGGAAATGGGCCGGGTCCTTTCCAGCGACCGCTATTACCTCGACGCCATCTCCACTTACAAGTTTCTGATTTCCAACTACCCCGATAACCGTGTGGCTCGCGACGCGCTTTTTACCGTGGGCGAGATTTACCGCACCGACCTCGAAAATCCCGAAGAGGCTCGCGACACCTTCCAGCAATTCCTCGAGAAGCATCCCAGCTCCGAGAAGGCGCCCGAAGCTCGGGCCAAATTGAAGCAATTGGAGCAATTGCTCGCCGCGCGAAACACTGCCCGGCCCGCACCACCCGCGGCGCCAACACCGCCCGCGCCGGAGTCCAAGCCGCAACTCCCTCCTGGACCGCCGGAAGTTACCGCAGTCCGCCGCTGGGTGGGGCCGAACTATTCACGGATCGTGATTGGTGTGGAAGATGAAGTGAAGTTCGATACGATTCGCCTGGCCAATCCCGACCGCATCGTTTTAGACCTGCAAAACGCCCGCTTGAGCCCCGCCCTGGTGGGAAAGACCTTCCCAATCGAAGATGGCTTCCTCCGTCAGATCCGGGTTGCGCAGTTCACGCCCAGCATTACTCGCGTGGTGCTGGACGTCGAGAAAATCGAGGACTACTCGATCATTCCCCTGCCGAATCCTTTCCGCCTAGTCGTGGATATCCACGGCGCACAGACGCCGACGACGGCCAAAGCGGCTCCCCCGAGCCCCGAGAAAACGTCCTCGGAAACCCCGCTCACGGCCCAGGCCTCACGTAAGCCCGCACTCGCCGCCCCAACGGCGAAAGGCAAAACTGCCGCGACGGCCGAGGTCGCGGAGAAGTCCGAAGCGCCTGCCGAGGCTACGCGCGTGCAGGCGGAGGCGGCCAAGCCCTCCCCGCCCGTCGAGACGCGCGAGACCGAGGCGCCTAAGGCCACACCCCAGCCAGAAACGACGCCTGCCAGTCCCGCGACGACCGAGGTGGCCCGCACGGAGACCGCCCCCTTGAAGCCCGGGGCGCGCACAGAGGCGGGGGCGCGGACCCTGACTCGGGCGCTGGGGCTGAAGATTGGCCGCATCGTTATCGACCCCGGCCACGGCGGGCACGACACCGGAACTCTCGGGCCTACGGGGCTAGCGGAAAAGGATGTGGTTCTGGATGTCGGGCTGCGCTTGAAAAAGCTTCTGGCCCGTGACTCGGGCTGCGAAGTCATCATGACGCGGGACGATGACACATTCATTCCGCTCGAGGAGAGGACGGCCATCGCCAATGAGAAGTCCGCCGACCTCTTCATCTCCATCCATGCGAACGCCAGCCGGGACAAAAGCGCCCGGGGCATCGAGACTTATTATCTGAATTTCACCTCGAGCCCCGACGCTTTGGAGGTCGCGGCTCGCGAGAACGCCACCTCCCAGGAATCCGTGCATGAGCTCCAGGATCTGATCAAAAAGATTGCCCTGACCGAGAAGATCGAGGAATCCCAGGAGTTTGCCCGGCGGGTTCAACGGGAGGTCCACGATCGCGTCGCCAAGGCGAGCGGGGGGCCGCAACGCGATCGTGGCGTCAAGAAGGCCCCCTTCGTAGTGCTCATTGGCGCCAACATGCCGTCGATCCTGGCGGAAATCTCATTCCTTACCAATCCTCGTGACGAGCGCTTGCTCAAACGTGGAGATTACCGTCAACGCATCGCTGAAGCCCTCTACCGTGGCATCCAGCAGTATGTCGCCAACTTGGGAGGAGTGAAGACCCAGCAGCGCGCCGCTTCCAACGAAACTTCCTCCGCCTGGCGCAGGAATTTTTGATATTCTGAGAATATATGGTACGTGCTTGCTGGAGGTGGTCGGTCCTGACGGCCGCCTGGGTGGCGGTTTCCCTCCCTTGCCTAGCGCAAAAACCCACGGTAATTCCTCTCGTTCCCGCGGCCAACTGGCGACTGACGGAATCTCAAGCCTTGCCCTTCACTGCGTTAACGAAATACGGCGGGGAACCTGCCGTCGAGCAAGAGTTTGGAGTGAAATCCCTGGAGCACCGGACTTATGAACTGGCCGGCCAGCAAGTTGAGGTAATCCTTGAGGCGGCAACGGATACTTCGGCAGCATATGGGCTGCTCACCTACTACCGGACTGCTTCCATGACACCCGCCAAAGGGATTCAGTTGGCGGTCATTGGACCGGAGGGAGCGCTGATGGCGCGCGGCCCCAATTTCCTCAGGTTCATGCCTGGCTCGCGGTCGCCCGTTAATGACAACGACTTGCAGGCCCTGCTGGTATTTGTGGGCGGCACCCGGCCCTCTGCGAACGCCTTGGCAAGCCTCCCCGCCCCCATGCCCCAAGCTGGCTTGATCCCAGGGACCGAGAAGTACTTCCTGGGACTCGTAGCGGCTCGACGAATCCTGCCGTCTTTTCGCACCGAGCTCATCGGGTTCGCGCAAGGTGCTGAAGTCCAATTAGCGGATTACCAGATAGGCCAGGCGCGGCCTACGCTGCTTGCGATCAGCTACCCGACTCCCCAAATCGCTCGCCTGCGCTATGGAGCGATGTCGAGTTTCCTCGCACTGAACCAAGAGCAAGGACCTGCAACCGTCTACGGTCGTCGCCAGGGCTCCTATGTGTTTCTGGTGTTGAATGCAGCCACCTCCGAGGCGGCCACAAATCTGTTGAACCTGTTCCAAGTGGCGGAGCAGGTAAGCTGGGATCAACGCTATCCCGGTGACAAACCATTTGCCCTGCAAGTGCTCGAGCTGATTCTCGCCAACATGATGCTGATCTTGATCCTGGTAGGCGTCTGCATGGTGGGCGGGATTTTGGTCTTCCTCTCCAAGCGCTTGGCTCATAGATACCTCCCAGAATTGGATTGGGGAAACCCAGAAGGTGGAACCCTAATAAGACTCAACCTTCGCTAGAGCTAACACAAGCAGAATCAATGTGATAGCTAGAAACAATGTCTTGGAATGCGGACATATTGTGCCTATGGATGGGGGTTTCGCCCAGTTCTGTCGTCCATTATAAGTATATGAAAATAAGAGCTTTACGGGCAGGAAAAAATCCTTAGAAATTCCTTGACATCACTAGATGCTTTTTTTAGACTCGTGACGAGCTTAGATGGCGGGGCGCGTCCGCCATTCTATTCTCCTCTGAAAATGCTCACCCGCAAGTTGGTCCCGTCGCGCGGGATTGCTTTGTTGGGTGAGCATTTTTATCTGTATGAGCCGGCGTAGCTCAGTTGGTAGAGCATCGGTTTCGTAAACCGAGGGTCACCAGTTCAAGTCTGGTCGCCGGCTCCAGCCGTTCCATCGTGATTTCGACGCAACACAGACTTCAATTCAAACGTCTTCGCTGAGAACTTCCGCCGCGCTCAAGAAAGACCGCTGGAAAAACCTCGCCAGTGTCAGCAAGTGTCCAGAAGATCCTCCAGGGCGCAATACCATGTCGAGTAAGCATCGGCTTAAGGTAGTGGGGTAATCGGGGGCGTCAGGAACGCTTCAGGAGGGCCTCCACCAAGCCCTTGGCGATGATTTGCGTTCCCCGGTCGTTGGGATGGATGTTATCGAACCATCGCATGTCGCCCACGTGCCTGGGATCGTCATTCGGATTGCCCTCATCAGCTCGCAGCCGAAGGTCCCAATTGCCCCGGGCGGTCTCGGCGACAAGACGCCGATAGGTGTCCGCCAGGCGATAGCCTCGTCTAGCCGTGAGCTCGCGAATTTCCCGATTATAGGGCTCGAGATACACATTCCTCATATCGCCATCCATAAAGCCGGGCGACTGGGGATTTTCAATGTGGTAAGGCGCTGCGTGCTGGGGGTCGAGGTACATGGATGTGGACAAAACGACGACGGCGCCAGGGTATTTCTCCTCGATCAAACGAGCGAGCGCCTCGAGCCGTCGCCGAAAGGCCGCGGGGGGATAGACCTTACTGTCGTTCGCGGCGTAGTTGATGATCACGGCGTCCGCGTGCGGGTGGCGACCCATGATCTCGAAGACGCGCCCTGTGGTTTCGGTCTCAAACAGGGGCTGGGAAACACCCGCGGGGTTTCCCACCTTAGGCCCGATGTACTCGCCGCCGTGAGCCTCGTTGAAGATGGTCCAATGGGCTTGCGGCGCTGCTTGCTGCAACATCCGCTGCATGACGAACTCGATGCGCTTCTCGCCCTCGTGGCAATCGAGGATCGAATCCCCCAGCAGAAGGATCACGCCGCCTTCGGAGAAGTCTTTCGCCATTGCAGACGAAGCAACTCCTGGCGCCATCGCCGAAATAATGCCCAAGATACCCGCCCACAGCAGTTTTTGACTGTTTGTCATGCGATTCCATGAAACTGCAAGCAGATAGTCGAGGGGGCTTTCACCGCACCTCGCACCGTACGGAGTGATACGAGTTCAATTCGTAAGAGTCCATCCGGAGGGAATCTCTGGCGCTCGGTTGGACGTTCCCTTCATCGTCCACGGCGCGGGCCGTCACTGTGTACGTTCCGGGCGCTCCGACCCCCCAAGAATATGTCCAGAACACCCAGGAGTAGGGCTGGGAGTCCCAATTCAAGGATGCAGTGGTCCAGTTTTTGCCCTCGTTGGTGCTCACCTCGACTCGCGCCACTCGATTCTCAGCCGCCCAGGCCGCGCCTTCAATCGTGTTAAACCCCACCTTCAGAATTTCTTTCTCCCGCGGCTGCGTGATGAGGGATTTGATGAGCACCCGCGTCACAGGCCGCTGGTCCGAACCCACGACGCCGAGACGCGTGGCGTTGTAACGCCGCGTCATGAAATAGCTGGTATCCGGGTGGTCCAGCACCTCCATGCCCGTCAGCCACTTCACGGAGTCCATCCCATACCAGCCCGGTATGATGGCTCGCAGCGGGTAGCCGTGCTCTGCGGGCAGCGGCACGCCGTTCATCTGGTACGCCAGAAGCGTATCGGGATGCATCGCTTTGGCCACAGGAATACTGCGCGCAAAGCGGACGCGGGGATCGGCCGGATTCTCCGCTCCCTGATCGGCACCTACCAATCGAACCTCTTTCGCCCCCGAACTCATACCCGCTTGCGCCAATACCGCTTTGAGCGGTACGCCCGTCCAGGTTGCGTTGCCCACACCACCCGAGCCCACGCCGTTGCCCGCGCACTCGAGGGTAACGGTGAGAGTCCGACTGGGCTTGCGCAGGAGTTCCTCATAAGTGATTTCGAGGGGAGTGCGAACACGACCGGAAACTCGCAGCTTCCAGCCTGACAGGGCGACCTGAGGCGGCGCGAAATGATTGCGAATAAAGAATAGCTCGTTGGAAGTCAACCGCGTCCGCAACGAGGAAAGGTCAGACTCTTGAAACTTCGCGTCAGAGGGCTGCCCGGCTTGCAACGCCCTCGCGGCGGTGGTTCGCCAAAGAGGGACGAGCGCCAGCGTCGAGAGGAATCTCCGCCGCTTGATCCCATGCTGAATTTCAGGGTCCGGGCGCCCACTCATATCAATCAAGATTCCTTCTAGTTCGCCGGCCTCGGGTACTTGGCCAGGGTAGGCAACTTCTGGCTCTTTATGAGTTCCAATTCCTTTTTGGTGAAGTAGCCGGAGCCATCCCCGTACTGGATGAGCATCTCTTGCTCGTTGTAGTCGCGCGCGTCCAGGTCGATCCGCCGGAAATTCGCCTGCCGGCCGCTGTAGTCCCAGCGCAAGCCACCCTCCGGGTTCCATACTTTGTAAACCAAGTTGCGCGCGTATTCGAGCCGGTTCGAGAAATAATCGAGCGCGGCGGTCTCGAGCTGCGGGTTACCGCTGTTGTTCAACTGGCGGCGGATCGCGATCTTGAATAACCCGGGAACCTCTGCCTCGTAGGTTTTCTCATCCGGCGACACGAGTGCCAGTGGCACCCGCTTGATGCTGAGCAGCACGAACGGCTGTAGAGGCTTGAAGCTCTGGTAGATTCGCTCCAAGGCGATGAGCTGCTCGTCCGTCGCGGACGCGTTCACATAAAGAGTCGAGGGCACGTTCTCCTCGCCCATGGCGGCCTCCACGGAGGCAAAGGTGAGCCCATCCAGGCGAACATCTTTGTAGCGACCCTGAGCGATATGGTAAACGCCCGTATTCTCGCAGTGCTTGTGAGTGGAGGGCGCATTCGACCGGCACGGACAGGGCACCGTGCACGGGCAGCAAACCAGGCCTTCGCCCTTAAGGTGCCACTGTCCGCCGAGCGGCACGCGGGCGCGCGCGGGAGCCCGCTCGCGGCTCACCACTGCCTGCAGCATGCCAACTTCCGGGGATTGGGGCCAGCGGTCCTTGGCAGCAGTTGCAACTTTCGCAGCCCCTTCCACATTCCCACCCATCAACTCCGCCCAGGCCAAGTGGAGGAGGTACTCAAGTTCCGAGGGGTACGCCTCTGTCGCCTGACGGAGTTTCTCGCGCGCCGCCGCGACGTTTCCGGTGGCAAGCCAGGCATCCCCTTGGATCTCGAGCGCCCGCGCCCGGTCTTCCGGAGAGGCATTGCCCCAGTCGAATTTCTCAAGCGACTGGAGCGCCCCGGTGAAATCGTGTTGTTCGAAGCGCACCCAGGCGATCTCTAAAGCGAGGCCGGAAAGTGTCAGCCCTCGGGACGAAGAACTGTCCGCCGCCAGAAGCTCGGCCGAGCGCTCGAGCATAGCCTCGGCCTCGTCGAGCCGGTGGTCCTGGTGCAAGATGTTCCCTAACTGATGAAATAGCCAGGGGTCGCGGGGCGCCAGTCTCTGAATCTCGGCGACGTGCCGCTCCGCGCTAGCCGTTTGTTTCGTTTGAAACTCCGCGGCGATCAAGGTGAGGAGTTTCTCAGGGTCTTTGGGGTCGGCCCGGACGGCAGCGGCGAGGTAGGGCAGCGCGTCTCGAACGCGTAACTGGCGCACCAACGCCAGTGCCAGCCCGAAGTCCGCGGTTCCCGTCGTGTCGCCCAACCTGAGCGCCGCCCGGAACTCCTGCTCGCCCAACTTCCATTGCTGGGACCGAACATAGAGCTTGCCGAGTTCGACGTGCGCCGGGATGTAAGACGGGGCGAGTGCGATGGACTGAACCAGCGCCTTCCCTCCTTCTTGGTCCCTGCCCTGCCCAACTTCAATTAGCCCTATAAGGTAGTAGGCGCGGGCTGACTTGGGATCGAGTTTCAAGGCTTCCCGGCACTTGGCCAGCGCCTCGTCGTAGCGTTCCGCCTCAAGCGTGGCCTCGGCCTCGTTCAAGGTAGCATCGGCGACCGAAGGCTGACTTTTCTGTGCCGAGGACGCTTCCCCGGCGCGAGGCGACGCCGCGGTTTGCGCCCCCACCAGCGCGGGCATGGCCAAGGCCCCGCCAGCAGCGAGAAGCATCAACGCCTGGATTATGCGGCACCTCATCGCCGTTCCGACGCTCCCCTCCATCTGTGCCCTTCCCCGAAGGCCCCTACCGCCAAAGTGATAGCTAGAATTCGAGTATACAATCCGGATATAAACCCGTCACGCTTTTCCTCGTCGCAATTTGAATGGAAAAAAGTGAAGCTGGGGCGCGCGGCCGCTGGCGAGCCAACGGCCGCGCTATCCCAGGGTCATAGGATGGAATGGAATCTAGAACTCGAACCGCAAGCCCATTTGAATTGCCCGGGCCCCAGCCCCGAGTGAATCCCTCTTGCCTCCCTGAAGGCGAGTCACGTTGCCGAAGTTGCCGCTGCTGATGTCGACCGTCGAGCTTCCTGGATTAATGGCAAAGTTTGGGTGGTTGAAGAAATTGGTCGACGTCATGCGAAACTGGGCGCGGAATCTCTCCTTGATGGCGATGTACTTGAAGAACCCGAAATCAAAATTCGCCAATCCCGGGCCCTCCAAGACGCCGTTGCCGCAATCGCCAAATCGCCCATTGGGAGGAACAGCAAAGGCACTCAAGTTGTACCAATCATGTATCGACCGGTTCGATAGATAGGGGTCGCCGACGCAATCGGGCCGCCCGCCGAAATAACGGGTGTTGGAGGGATCCAGCGTGTCGAATGAAGGGGTCAAGAACTGTCCACTGGAGAAGATGGTAACGGCGGAAAGCTGCCAGCCCCCCACGAATTGGTTCACGGGCCCTGAAACCCCGGACGCGAAATGTTTTCCTCTGCCGAAGGGCAATTCGTAAATCCCGTAGCTCACCCATCGGTGCCTGGGCATGAAGTCGACGTTGCCGTACTCCGTCGCGCGGTCATAAGGGTTCTGGATGGCACTATCGATGCCTTCGCCGTCCGGGGTAGTGTCAGTGAGGTTGTGCGCCCACGTCCAGCTAGAAGTCAAGCTAAAGCCGCTCGAAAACTTCCGTTCCACCTTCAAATCCATAGCATTCAAGTTCTGAATTGCGCCATCCTGAAGCAAGGTCACGGAATAGAAGTTGGGATAGCGGAAGAAGTTCTCTCCCGTATCGGGGCCCGTGGTGGCGCCGGGGAGAGGCCGATTGATGTCGCCGGCATAGGGAATCTGGGTCCCCCGCAAGCCCCGATAGGTAAGGCTGGCTACAACGCTGCGTGGGAACTCATGTTCGAGCGTGAGGTTCCATTGCTGGTTCTTGGGTGTCTTTAGAAATGGAGAGAGCGGGCTGACGCTTTGGGTCCCGATGCTGCCGACGCCCACGAAGGGGTCGGGGAATTGGAATACGGGCACACCATTGGTAATAGAGTTGTTGAATGATTCGTTGGATACGAACGGTCCGCCACCAAAATTGGTGGTCCGCGTGTAGGCGAGGCGGACGTAGTACATACCCCACCCGCCGCGTAGGACGGTCCGATCACTCCCGAAGGGCCGGTACGCGAACCCGACGCGCGGACCGAAGTTGGTCGTATCGTTATTCATCAGCGTGCGGGACGGCATTCCGGCCTGACTGGGGGTTTCGAAGGGAATGGGAGAGACCACGCCGGCGGCGGAAAACAGCGGGCTGACGTATTGCTGGGATTTCGCACTGGCCAGAACGATGGCCCCCGTGTTCAGGTCAAAGTTGTACACCACGTCGTTCTTGTCGACAGGTGAAGGCAAGTAATCGTACCGAACACCGAGGTTTAGGGTGAGCTTGTCGGTGACATGAAAGTCATCCTGCAAGTAGAGACCCCATTCGCTGTATTGGGGAGTACTGGGGATCGTGCGCGTAAACAGGCTGGAGGTATGGGGAAGGCCCAGTAGGAAATCCGCGTAGTCGAATCCCGTGGCAAAACCGTCGAAGTTGACCCTGCCAAAATCACTACTACAACACTGGGAGATGTTGATTTGGTTTTTCCGGAGGAGAATCCCGGCCTTCAAATTGTGCTTTCCTTTGACAAAACTGAGGTTGTCGAGAAATTCCCAGGTCTGCGTTCTCCAAAAATAAGTGGGCAGTTCGCAGCCCCAACCCGAGAAATTTGTGAAATTGACTATCGGGAACCCGCTCAATCCCCCGCGCTTGGAAAAGTCAATGCCCGTGAGCCCGAGCGCCTCAGTAGTGGCCACTCCGTTCGCGCGCTGGTCTGCCAGGTTGGCGCCGTCGCGTGAGAAACCAATCCTGAACTCATTCAGTACCGTCGGAGTGAATGTGTGGGTCCAGCCGAGGAACAGGTTTTGAGTCGCGCGGCTCTCATTGAAGTAAAACTGGGGCAAGCTTGCGTAAAACTGAAGCGGTTCCGGAATCTGCCGGATGCTGGACCGGAAGGAAAGCGAATCGTGAGGGCTGATTTGATGGTCCACCCGCGCCACATACCGCGAGTCCTTACAGGACGAGGGAAAGATACCTATCCAGTCGTAGCCGTTGGGAAACTGGCTGAGGACGTTGGTTGGGACAAACCCGAAGCTCTGGAAGTTCAGCGCCACCGGGCTGATCCGGCCGGGAGGGATGATGTTGCCCGGAAAGGGCTGGCCCGTGGTGGGATCCATGATCACGTTGCAAAACGAGGAATTCGCCGCGCAGATGGACCCCGCGGGCGTGCCGCCGCTCGCCGGCAAGAGTTCCGAGAAATTGCCTTGCTGCATCAGAGGGGTCGGCTCCTCGGCAGTGTTACTGAAGTTGCCCGGGCACCAGTTCCCTTCATACGTGAAGTGGAAGAACGTCCTGTTGTGCCCATCATAGACATGGGGGATGACCACCGGACCGCCGATATCGGCGCCCACGTCGTGATTGATGGGGCCGTGGGGCTTGCTGGAAGAGAAGAAGCTGCGCGCGTTCAGCACCCAATTCTTTTCCAGGTCGAACGCGTCACCATGCCACACGTTTGTGCCCGACTTGGTCGCGATCATCAGGGTGCCAACGGCAGGGTACTCAGCGGAGTTATTGCTGACAAGGCTCTTCAGTTCGCCTACGGAATCGAAGCTTTCCTGGGTCATGGGACCAACTTGCGCGCCAAACACCGCCGAGTTCGAGGAAATGCCGTCGATGGTGAAGTTGGTATCGTTCCCGCGCATCCCGCCCAGGGAATAGCTGGAGCCATCGCCCTGGTAGTTGTTGGAATTCAACATCATGAAGTCAACCGTGCTGCGGTTGTTGAGCGGCAGGACGTTTAACTCCGTATTGGAAAGCACGCCGCTTATTTGGCCGTTCTCAGTGTCGATGGTAGGGGCGAGCGCTTTGACCTCCACTGCCTCGGTGACGTTGCCCACCTCGAGCACGGCGTCAAAGCGGGCCTGCTGGTCCGCCGTCAGGACAATAGTGCTGCTGCGAGCCTCCTTGAACCCTGGCTTGGAGACACCGACGGTATAGGTTCCGGGCGGGGAGTCTGGGAATGAGTAATCCCCCACGGTATTACTTTGGGTGGTTCGCTGAACCCCTGTGCCTATATTGGAGAGAGTTACCTGGGCATTGGGAACAACCGCCCCGGTGGCGTCCTTGACCGTTCCGGTAATCGAGCCGAGGAACGACTGGGCCAGCCCCAGTGCACACGCGAAACAAAAGGAAAGGACCCCGCAGAAAACTCGGGTCAAGCAGCGCATATAGCCTCCTGTGCGGTAAGCCTCTCACCCGACGACTAAGGGACACACCCTGGGGGACTGTCCCAGGACAAGTCAGTGTTGGCTGACATCTTGCCCGACGCGGCCATCAGTCCACTGGTTTCGTGGGCATTCACTCATGCTATAATGCATCCGCCGTGTACGTTAACGCCCTGAAGTCACGTTAATAGCAGAGCGTGGGGAATCCTGTCAAGGACTTTCTGTCTGTCTGATTGCGCAGGGGAATGAATTAAAGGGTCGGATAGAGGACCCTGCCTCTACTGTGATGGGGTCGAACACGGCTCCACCCTTCGCTAGGGTGGCACGGGTCCAGCGTGAAAAAGAACGGAATCCACGACATCGCGCGGCTTGCCAACGTCTCGATCGGGACAGTGGACCGGGCACTGCACAACCGCAAGGGGATCAGCGAGAATACCCGCCAGCGCGTGTTAAAGATATCAGAGGCCCTGGGCTACAGGCCCAATCTCGCGGCCCGGGCCCTGTCTGCGGGGCGCTCGCCTATCCGGATCGGTGTATCCATCCCGCGCGAGCTCCGTCGGTACTTCGACCAGTTACGAAATGGTTTGATGTCCGAAGCCCGCCGCTTCGAACACCTGGGCATCGAGATTATTTGGCGGCCCACCGAACGCTTGGGGATTCGAGAAGTTGAAGTCGTCTCGGCTCTCCTGAATGACGGCATCCGAGCTTTGATAATCGTGCCGGGCGACCCCACCAGCTTGGCTCCGGTCATAGACGCAGCGGAACGCAATGGGACTCGCGTCATCTGTGTCGATACCGATGCCCCGGGGACTTCCCGGTCAACCGTAGTATGCGTCAATGCTGAGGTCAGCGGGCGTCTGGCGGCGGAGCTCATGGGCCGGTTCGTAAAGCCTCAGGCGGAGGTCGCCATTATCACGGGCATGCTGCAGGTGGAGCACCATAGCAATAAGACGAAGGGATTCTGCGATTTGTTCCCTCAGCTGTGCCAAGGCGGAAGAGTGCTGAAAATCCTGGAAGCCCACGATAACGAGGAGGAAGCATTTCAGAAGACCTGCGCCCTGCTGGATACCCACAAGTCTCTTGCCGGGATCTACGTGAACACTGGCAACGTTCTGCCGGTCTGCCGCGCTGTGGATGCACTGGGCCTCTCCGGGAAGATCACACTCATTACAACCGAACTTTACGAAGAAATGATCCCTTTTTTCGAGAAAGGGACGATTTTTGCGACGTTAACGGGACGGGCTTTTGCTCAGGGCCAGATCGCCCTGCAACTCGTCGTCGAACACTTTCTGAGCGGCGCCCCATTTCCGCCACAGCGTTTTCTGGCCCCCCAGGTGGTATTGCGATCGAATGTTCACCTTTTCCCTGAAACTACGCAGTCAAAGGCGATGGGGTAGCGCCTCGGTCGCCCCCATCACCCCAAGGAGATTCAAAGCGACAAGGCTTCGAACTTTCTGAATACCAGAGTCTTCTCGTGAACGTTACCAGCGCCGAGCGGAAGGGGTTGATATGGCACGTGTGGTCTTATGCCTTCTTCTGGTGTCCGTGCAAGGCTTGCTTCAGGACTTGAAGGGCCAGGGCTTGCTGCAAAAGGATCACCTTCGGGTGATTCAGGGAACACCCTTGGAGAACGAGCATCAGGAGATGCTGTTCAACCACCTCACGCTCATGGCGAAGCAGGCGACCCAAGAGCGCTTGGCGCGTCTTGAGGCCATTGGGAGCGAGGCGGATTTCAGGGCATGGCAAAATACAAACCGGCAGAAGTTTCTGGATTTTATCGGCGGCCTGCCCGCGGACCGAACTCCGCTCAATCCACACGTCATGGGTGAACTGAAACGCGATGACTACATTATTCGCAAAATCATCTTTGAGAGCCTGCCCAATTACTACGTCACCGCGAATCTTTACTTGCCCACAAATGGAAAGCCGCCGTATCCCACAGTCCTTTGCCCTCTGGGCCACTCCCGAAACGGCAAGGCCTACGACGAGTACCAGCACCTCTTCGTCGGGCTCGTGAAGCGTGGCTACGTCGTGCTGGCCTACGATGCGCCAGGACAAGGCGAGCGGATTCAGTACTGGGATTTCCTGACCAACCAGCGCGCTTATCAATTCCGATCGAACGAGCACGGGCTCTATGGTGTGCAGGAATGCCTCTTAGGACAGAATCTGTCGCGCTACATGATCTGGGACGGCATCCGCGCCCTCGACTACTTGACCAGCCTTCCTGAGGTGGACGCCACGCGGATTGGCGTGACCGGGAATTCCGGGGGCGGAACCCTCACGACATACATCTCGATTCTCGATCCGCGCGTCAAGGTCGCTGCCCCCGTCACTTTTACCTGCTCGATTCCCAAGAAAATTGAGGTCCGCATTGCGGATTCAGAAGCCGATCCCGAGCAAGACATCGCGGGTCTGCTGGGGGCCGGACTTGACCACGCCGAGGAGGTCGGCATGATTGCGCCCCGGCCGGTCCTGATTGGCGCCGCGACACGAGACTTCTTCCCCATCGAGGGCACGCGCGCGACGTACCGTGAACTCCAGCGCCTTTACACAAAGCTGGGAATTCCCGAGCGGGTGAAGATGGTTGAGTTTAACCACGAGCACATGTACAGCCAGCCACTGCGCGAGGCCACCTACGCCTGGTTCGACCGTTGGCTCAAAGGCGTGGACCACGAGGCGCATGAGCCCGAGATTACGGCGGAGAAGGACGAAGCGCTTCAGTGCACCGCCACTGGTCAGGTCGTGACATCCTTAGGTGGAAACCGGATTCAGGATTTCAATCGAGCGGAGGCCGATCGACTCAGCGCCGAGCTTGTCCGGCGGCGCATGAGTCCTGCCTTCCGCCAAGACTTGCCGGCCAGGATCAAGAAACGGCTCGCGCTGCCCGAAACCGCATTCGAGCCACGTGCAAAAGGGCTCGGCGAAATCACCGGCGGTGATTTGACAGTCGAGAAATTGCTTCTGGAGACAGAGCCAGGGATCGTGGTTCCCGTCCGCGCCATCCTCTCAAAGGGCAGCCCGGGGCGGCGGCGCGCTGTCGTTTATCTTCGCGATCGCGATGGGAGCCGAGATGATCCGGCAATCTTCGAGAGTCTCGCCCGGAGCGGCAGGATCGTGCTGGTGGCCGACGTTCGCGGATTCGGTGAGACAATGTCGCGAAGGAGCGTGCCCGACACGCGCATCGGTTACTTCCATCCCCGGGACGCCATGGACGCGGACTTCTGCTATGCGTCCTTTTTCCTTGGACGCCCCCTGCTGGGAATGCGCGTTTGGGACGCCTTGCAGGTGCTTGCATACGCGCGCACTCGCCCCGATGTCGATCCTGGTCAAGTTTCCCTCGCTGGGCACGGGTGGGCAGGCACAATCGCCATCTTCGCGGGCGCCCTGGACCCGAAAGTCTCCGCGGTCGCCGTCGAATCGGTTCCGACCTCCTACGCTGGTATGGCAAGGGTCGAAGCGGATGTCGAGCCCGTGAGCCTCATGCTCCCGGGAGTTCTCAAGGACTTCGATCTCGAGGATGTTATGGGGGCGATCAGCCCTCGTCCGCTTCTGGTCCAGGCGCCAGTAGACGCCCTGGACAAGAAAATGCCGGCGCGAGAAGCCTCGCAAGCCATGAAGCCTGTGTCCGAATCCTATGCTCCTGCGCGCGCGGCGAAAGCGCTCACTGTCCGCACAAGTCCCTATGCGTCGGACATCGAAAAAGAGCTGGAGTCATGGCTTCTCCAGAATTGAACTCGACTTCCCTCTGGGCGCGGGCAAACGGAACTGCAGAAGGTCAACAGTCAGGAGTGGGTGACCAGCTCCCACCGTTCAACTGAGACCACGCGGCGACGGAGAATTCGATTCAAACCTCCTCGACGCATTCTTCCGCGACGTAATCTTCCGCCATGCTCAAGTGGAACCCCCGCGGAAGTCGTGATAGGTTTTGTCATCGAATAGGCACGGTTCCGCATTCCCTTCGCGCCGTCCTCCCGTTTGCGACGGCCGCTCGTAAATGCCCGCGCGCGGTTTCGGAACCGAGGGAGAGCGAAAATGCACAGGAAACTCACACCTCTGATTTTGATGCTCCTTTGTGGCTGGGCCGTTTGGCAGTTGCTCAACGCCAGGGCGTACCGCGGCCAATCAGCCGGGGAAGCCGTCACTACTGCCTCCCCGCCGGCCTGGCTGGAATCTGAGCCGCTCATTGAAGTCGGCAACTGGGATAGCATGCCGATCTTTCGCCGCCGCGTCGGAGGGGGCACCACCTGGCAGGAGGATGACTATCGCAAGGAGCACAGCGAAGAAACCGTGCGAAGGCTCAAAGACCTCGGCGTGACCATGGCGATCATCCACTTCTACAAAGGGTTCGGCCTGGAGGCGGAGAAGGAGCACGAGGAGGATGCGCGCAAGCTTGCGGCTTTGCTGCACAAATACGGAATCCGCGTGGGCGTGTATGTCGGCAGCACCATTGCCTACGAGACCTTCCTGGCGGAGAAGCCTGAAGCCACAGACTGGTTCGTTCCCGATTTCCTGGGCAAGCCCGTCTTCTACGATGATCAGACCTTTCGCAAGAGGGTCTATTTCATGCATCCAGGCTACCGGGAGTATATGAAGCGGGTGCTCCGTCTCGCCGTGGAAGACTTGAAGGTTGATGACGCCGACTTTGACAACACCAGCATGCAGGCGCAGGCGCCGATCTTTCAGCACCCGCTGGCGATTCAAGATTTTCGCGATTACCTGGAGAAGAAATATCCGCAGGAAGTGCTGAAGAAAAGATTGGGATTCTCCGATGTCCGCTATGTGCTGCCCCCGCGCTGGGACAGGCCGCTCCGACTCATCGACGACCCGCTCTTTCAGGAATGGGCCGATTTCCGCTGCGCCCAGCTCAACCGCTACTACGCGGAGATGGCGCAGTTCATTCACGGATTGAACCCCAACGTGACGATTTCGACGAACCCTCATTCAGGGATATCGGGAAGGAATACGGTGTGGGATCAAGGCGTCGATTATCCCGGTCTGCTCCCTTATATGGATATCGTTTGGACCGAAGAGGGCAACGAAGCGGGCGTCACACCGGAAGGTATACTGGTCTCCAAAATTCGCACCTACAAGATGGCCGCCACTCTGCACAAGCGTGTGTTGACTTACACCGCCCAGATCGCTCCGGGCGGCACTTTGGTTTCCGGAAAGGCGGGAGGAAAGCTGCAAATGGCGGAGTCCATGGCCTACAACCGCCAAAGCCTGGGCGAAGTTGGAGACGTGCTGGCGGGCTACTCCTTATCCGACGACCAGCGGAAGTACATCCGGTTCTTCATCGACCACTTCGACCATTACCGCGATGTTGCTGACGTGGCCGACGTGGCCGTGCTGCACTCGCACGCCAGCATGGCCTTCAACAATGACCGACCCTGGCAAAGCTCGATGCTCTTCGAACAGGCGCTCATCCAGGCAAAGGTTCCCTTCGACATCATCTTCGACCAGCAACTTAAGGATCTCTCCAGATATCGCGTGCTCGTCCTCCCCGATCAGGAGTGCCTGAGCGACGAGCAGATGGACTTGATCCGAAGTTTCGTGCGCCAGGGCGGCGGCCTGGTGGCCACCGAGCACTCCTCCCTCTATACCGAATGGCGGCTGCGGATGCCGGAGTTCGGGCTGCAAGACCTCCTGAAAGTGAATGCACCCCCATGGCACGGAACTCGCGAGCCCGAAGACCTGCTGAAGACTGGCCCCGTCCAAAACGTCGTCGGGCGCGGACGAGTGCTTTATCTCCCCGAAGTGAAGCCTGCAATCGACAAACCCCCGACGGCCCCCATGACGAGCGAGTACTGGAAACTGCCGCTCAATCAGGAGGATTTGATCGCAGCCGTGAGGTGGGCGGCGGGCCGGAGGCTGTCGCTCGAAGTCAAAGCGCCAGCCACGGTGACAGCAGAACTGCTTGAGCGAAAACAACAGGGGGAACTGTTGCTCCACTTGCTGAATTACGATGTCGTCCGCACGCCCTCTGTCGCCGACATTGAGGTAAGCGTGCAAGTTCCCCAAGGCAAGAAGGTCAAGAACGTTTCACTGCTCTCCCCGGATGAAACATCCGTCGGAAGCCTTCCGGTCACAGCCAGCGACGGCAGGGCCAATTTCACCGTCCCTCACTTGCAGACGTACGATTTGGTGGTTATTCAGTTGGAGTAGGAACGCCTACCTAAGGATAGAACAAGTACAGTTTAGAGATGCGTTCGCTTTCGCCGATGTAGATGGTGCCGTGGAGTCCCACGGCCATGGCCTGAATCACATACGCCTGCCAGGTGTAATAAGGGCGCCGATTGACGTCCACGAAGCCGAGGATCTGATAAGCCCCAGTTGTCGGGTCGTAGGAAAACAGCCGCGCCATATCATCCTGATCCCCGCCCACCCCATAGAGCTTTCCGTTGGAGCCAAGCACCAGGCCGCTCAGGCGATATTGAAGGAGCGGCTTGCCGAGGTTCTCGACCACGAGCTTTTCGGGGTCAAAGCGAAACAAGTAACCATCGGAGGTTCCGCCGTAGATGAGGCCCGAGGGGTCAGTCAGGAAGGAATCGACTCGCGTCCAAGGCTCGCGTCCAGGGATCGCCGGCGCCTGAACGGATAATTTCTCGAGGGCGTTTTTCTCTTTATCAAACTTGAAAAGGAATCCGTCTTCTCCCGAAGCATACACATTGCCCTTGAGGTCTAGCGCCAACATGCGCGAGACCATCTTCGTGGTTTCGAACTTCTCGCCCTCAGGGATATGCGCCGCGACGACGCCCATGTCCTCGCTGGTTCCTGTCGCGAGCGTAAACTTAAAGAAGTGGGCGTTCGGAGATGTCAGCCCATAGATGACGCCTGCCCCCCTGTCGATCGTCAGGGCCAGAATGCTCTCCCCCTTTACCGCAGTGCCGAGGTCGGTTACTTCGCAGGGTTCCTTGACGCGCAGGGGCTGCCGGTCTTCACGGCGGGGAGTGTATTTGAGCAGGCGCCCACCCGGCGAGCTGCCGATATACACGTCGCCCGCGGCGGAGACAGCCAGCGCATTCGTGACCGCGGTGGTGTCCGGAAGGTAGCCCAAAGGTTGCACGTACCCATGCCGGGGATTCAGCACAAAAAGGTGGGAGCGCTTCCCGCTTGTAGCGCCGTAAAGATTGCCATTGGGAGCGATGGTCAGCGAGGTGATCGCGGATTCTCCGTCCGGGATCACGTCGATGGGCGGGTAACCGAGGTCGCGGGCATCAATGCGGTTTTGCGGGACGACCACGTTGTCGTAGTCGAGCGTCCGCTGGCCTTTGGCAAGCGCCCCAATCAGTACGAGGAGAACGCAACAAAATAGAGTTCTGCGCATCATGGTTCGTTAACGCGGTTTCGGGTGGTAGATGACCAAGGCCAGGCGGTAAGGGACATTCCCAATCCTACCCGCGGACTGGTTCTCTTCGCCCGGGCCTTCGCGCACCTCGATGGCTCCCACAAAATAGATCGTTCCATCCGGCGCCGTGTCGGCGGAATTCAAGCCAATGACGCGCCGGCCGTCGGGAAGACGCATCTCCCCGCGATCCTCGGTCTTTCCGGTTGCAAGGTCGTAGACAATAAGGTGCGACACGCCAACGCCCTGGCTGCCCGCATAATCGAATTCCTTGGCCGGCGGCGCGTAATACAGCTTGCGATCGAGCCCCAGCGCCAAGGTCAGCGTAGCGTAAGGAATGTCGCGGCGGTCGTTCATCCCTTCCACGCACAATTGCCCCAGGCGTTTGACTTCGCCGTTCGCGCCGGCATGCGGGTCGAAGGAAAACAACAGACTGGCGCTTTCATCGACTCCATAAAACTTCTTTTCCTGAGAATCCCAAACCACGGTACGCCAGTGCGTTTCGGACTTGTAGTAATCGCGCCCGAGCGAGACCCCCTTCGGACGGATTGGAACGTGCAGCGGCAGCTCGACGATTTCATCCGTGCGGGGATCATACTTATAGATTTGTCCCGCGCCGAAATTTCCGTAGACATTCCCTTCATCATCGATGCCCAGCGTCCGGCAGATCGATTCCCAGTTGTTTATCCGGCCCTTGTCCACACTTTTTCCAGAGGCGACATCGTAATAAACGAAGTGTCCGCGCGGATGCGTCAGCCCATAGATGCGGTTGAACTGCGGATCGTAGGCGCCGGTATTGATCCCCTCATACCTCGGCCCGATACCGAAGTCCTCGACCTTGCCGGTTTTCGGGTCGTACGCCATCCAGTGCGCGCCCGGATAGCCCTCCTTCGTCCCCACGCGCGCGTAATCGAACCAGAGTCCCGCGTGAGTCCCGAAATATATCCGGCCGTCTTTGCCTTCCCCAAACTTGGCGTGGATTTTGGACTGAGGCCCGATCCGCAAGTTGGCTTCGCCGGTCAAGCGGGTCAGGTTACCGATGTCCGTGACGCGGTCGGCTGCGGGGTCATACATGACCATGTGACCGTCGCAGCCGTGGCACGCCAGCCCCGCGTAAACCTTGCCGTCGTGAGCCACTCTGAGCGCCGCCCAGTTGCCATCCATCTCGGCCAAGCCGGGAAAGATGCGGAACTGGACAGTGAGGACCTTTTGCGCGGGGAAAGCAGCCCGTGCCATTGCGAAGCACACGGCCGCGAGAATCACCCAGCTCTTCCGCCTGAGCCTCATGCCACTCGCTCCCAGGAATCAATGTACTGATCCACCTTGTCGAGGTCGGCGCATTGATCCAAGACGCGGAACCGGTCTCCAGCTCCAACCGTTTCGTAGATTTTGGTTGTCCACTGATAAGTGTCACGGGCTGCCGGCGCCGTCACCGGATTTTTCATGGCATCCACAGGGGAAAGTAATGTGAGGGGCCGGTCAGCCACACAGGCCGCTACCTGGGGAAGATCCATGTGCTGCAAAATTCCAAGAACGAAGATGTCGGCGCTGTGCAGGTAGCGGTCTACTCGGGTTAGATTGCCGTAGGAAAGCAGACCGCCCTCGCAGACCACCGCGAGAGCCCTCGGATCGAGGGCGGCCGCGAAAAGCGCCCACAGCGCTCCCCTCCCCCTCCCGATCAGGCGGACCCCTGCTGGGCTTACATCCGAACGGCTCAGCACGTAGTCGATGCTTCGAACGACGTCCTGGACTCGCATGCCAAACAACAGCTCGTTGATTTCCCACGTCCAATACGAGATTACGGTTTCGCCGTTGTCCAGGTTGGCGAATGTACCTGCGCCCTCCTCGTCCGCGTGAGGTGGCCTCGTTGCGCCCACGCCACGCACGTCCACCGCAACCACCCGCCAGCCCTTGCAGGCCAGCTTCTCGAGGGCCCCGAACTCCAGCCCCTCCGCTTCTTTGCCGGCCTCGTCAACGTAAAGTATGGCGGGCACTCCGGCTTTGCCTTGCTCGGGAACAAAAACCCAGGCAGGTATATAGATCCCGGGCTCAGAGAGAAACTCCAATTTCTCGATTTGGTAGCCCCTGCGCGGCGTCGTCACCAAATGCCGGACGTCCAGCGGTTGGTTGGACCTGCGAAAGTGCAGCAATTCCCGGATCTCCGTCGCGGTCTCACGCTGATACGATTCCACCTCGGCACGAGTGGTGGGCAGCTTTTGGGGCGGCGGAAGGGCCGCTTGCTTTTTCACGATGAGTGAGAAGATCGTGTCGCCTTGCTGAGAATAGCGAAGCGAGCCGTTAGAGGTGCAATACAGGGTCTTAGGAGGTTCCGGCGACGAATCGGGTTCAAGGGTGGGACCGGGACGATTGTAGAACCATTGACAGAACCAATCCGTCGTGGCGAGCCTCAGCTTCATGGTCATGTCATGCGGGTCAGTCGCCTCGACGGTGGCGAAACTCTTCGGGGCTCCCAGCAGGTTGTAACAGGAGCGAAGATGCTCGGCCGATTGAGTGAACTCCGGCGAATAGTACTCGATAGTCAAAAGCTGGGGCCGAGGCGCGATGGCCACGCGCATGTCATAGAGGTCGATTCCATAAATCGCCGAGGGGAAGAAGTGTTGTTCGATATCGCCCGTGCCAATGAGGGTCCCGGGCCGGAAGTCGAGCGGCCAGCGCTGGCCGCTCCCGCCCTCATTTAGCGCCGCGCACTGGACCCGCTCATCCACAGCGGAAATGAACAGGGTAAGGGTTCCGCCCCCGGAGTGGCCCGTGCAGCCGATGCGCTTCGGGTCGACCTCCTGCCTGGTCAGGAGGTAGTCGATGGCGCGCATGCCGTCCCAGACGCGGTACTGGGTCAGGGTCTCGCCCAAGAGAACCAGCAGGTGGCCGGCCATATCGTGCTCCCACGTCACGGGGCCGCCGATTTCGTTTCGGCCGGTTTGCGGGTCCCAGAACTGGCGCCGCTCGCCCTGCCCGATGGGGTCATAGGCAAGGACAACAAACCCGGACTTTACAAGGTCCATGTAAGTCAGTTGGTAGACGGGATACATACGCCCTATGCTGGAGTGCCCGGTGGGTGAGATGATCCCGGGAAAAGGCCCTGGGCCCGAGGTGGGAATATAGAGGTTGCCCGTCACCCAGAAATTGGGACGACTCTGATACATCAAGTTCTCGACGCGATAGCCGGGCCGCTCCATGACCTTGGTAACGATGGGGTTCAAGGGGGTTCGCTCCGGGAGGCCGCCCAGCATCGCAATCATCTTCTCCCTCACGAAGCGATTGCGCGCCTCCAGATCCGTCCCCGTCCGGATTTTGCTCCTCGCCTGGTCCCATTCGGCAGCGAGGGCATTGGTCTTCTTGGCCAGGTAGGATAGGAGCATGTCCGGAAACTCTTCGCTGTAAGACTGGGCAGAGACGCCAGCGGATCCTTGACGGGCAGCAATGGCTGTGCGGAGCAGTCGCCGAGCCAGCACGAGCGAACCTGCCTCTGCCAGAAACTCTCTTCGGTTGGGGTGGTCCATTTTCACAATTTCAGCCCCTGCGCTTCCCGATTTCCTGCCTTTATTACCACGAAATTGCTCCGAAAACCCCTTTTTTTGGCAAGTCGAACCCAGGATGTCATTGAATCATCGCCACCTTGTGGGTTCTCTTGTAAAAATTGCGCCCCCGGATATTTTGTTTCCTAGGTTTGCACTTTCATCGCAACATGGCCGACAATCTGACTCGCCAGGACATCGGCGCTGGATGTATGGCGCGCGAGGGTTCGTGCAACCTGGTCGCAATGCCCTTTCGTATTTTCCATATCTATTATTATACCATGAGTTAAGGACAAAATCAAGAGGAAAATATGTCCCGCTGTTATCCCTGAATTTCGAACGCGGACTGAGTAGCGCCGCCCGTCAAGGTGGCATACCGGGCTAAAGCCCGGCGCTACGAGGAAATCACTTCGCACCGGAAACGTAAACGTTTCTAAGATGCACTACTCTGGGCGGGCGTGCTCGCGAAGGCCGCGCTCATGCCTGCTCAGTGCGAGTTGACTTCAATGCCCCTTGCGACTACGCTTGGCATAGGCATCGGAAGATGGGTGCCGGTTCGAAGGCGAACGGAAGCGAGAACATGAAACCCCGCCTCGCCATGGCGGTCTCCTTTGTGATTCTTGGTGCGCTGGTTCTTGCCTCGCCCTTGAAAGCACAGAGGGCCGTTGCGGTCAGGTCTGCCCCGGCGGCTCGCATGGTCGCGGGCTTCCGTCCCCGGCCTGGCCCGAGGCCCGGCTTCGGCTCCACCGGAAGGGGGCGCCGATTTTTACCAGGATGGGATTGGGGATGGGCATATCTGCCGCCCCCAGATTATTACGACTACGGGTATGAGCCGAGTCCGCCCGAGGCGCCGCCAGAGGCCGTCGTAAGCCCCGCCCCCCAGGAGCCGCCGCCGAGGATCCCGGAATCAGTCTTGCTTGAACTGCACGGCGACCAGTGGGTGCGGGTCGGTATTTACGGTCAATCGCCAGCTCCCGCAGAGGCCGCACCGCCGGCTTCAGGGCAAGGGCTCGGGCCGGGCACCGCGACGCCGGTTAAACCGCTGGCTGCCGAGCCCGCTCGTGAACTTCCACCTGCAGTCCTTGTCTTCCACGACGGGCACGAGGAACAAGTCAAGCACTACACGATCGCGGGTACAACCCTATATGCAAAGGCCGACTATTGGACGACGGGCTCGTGGACAAAGAGGATCGCGATTGCCGACCTAGATGTTCCCTCGACGCTGAAACTCAACCACGAACGTGGGGTGAAATTCAGCCTGCCCTCCGGCCCGGACGAAGTCGTCATCCGACCGTAATTTCCCACACCTCTTCTGGCTCCGCAACCTGTGAGAGCGTCACCTCGCCTGCTGAACCCGTGCTACAGGTTCTCTGCGTGAGCTTGGCGTGCGTAGCGAACCATGGCATGCACGTTGGGGGGTGGAGTGTCGCGCGGAATTTCGCAGCCCGCACCCACGATAAAGCGCGGCCCCGCCTGGCGGTGGCATTCGGCCACCGCCTCAAACACGGACGCAGGCGTGCCATTGCGCAAATCACGCACGGGGTCGAGATTGCCCAGCACGACTTGTCGCGGCCCCAGCTTCGCACGCGCCTCGGCAATGGGCGCCATTGAATCCAGATCGATGGAGTCACAACCCAGTTTGCCCATGGCATCCAGGATGGGGCGCGTGTTGCCGCAGATGTGCAGCCGGACGCGCGCGCCCAGAGCGTGAACGCCATCCACCATTTTCTTCTCGTAAGGCCACACGAACTCGCGGTAGATTCTCGGGCCCACCAGCGAAGCGGCGGGATCCCCGATGCCGATTACGTCCGCACCGGCCTCCACCTGCGCTCGGGCGAACCGCAGGCCCACCTCGAGCACGTAATCGAACAGGTCGCGGACGAACCCGGGGTCATCGAAGAAGTCGAGCATCAATGTGTTGAGGCCGCGCAAATCAGCCGCGCCGCCGCAAGGACCTTCAATCCAGCCTTCCACGACCTTGTCTCGTCCCATGCGCTCCTTCAGCAGCGCAATGCCTTTCACCCGATCGTGCATGCGGCCGCCGCTGAGCGGGTCGGGAACCTTCAACCGGGCGAGCGTCGCTTTCTCCGATAGCAGCGCCTGCGCCTCCACGATGGAAGGCGGCTGGTCATCGAAGTATTGCACTACGGCGCCGCAGTCTGGCGCCTCGCGGGTCTCAGCAATCGCCGAGACATGGTCGAAGTCATATTTCTCCGCTGTGCGGATCTGCGCCTCGGCCAACACACGATAGTCAGTCGCGTAAGCCAAATACTTCGCGCCGATCTGATCGACCGCGAACATCATGGTGATGGGCATTGCGGGCAGGCAATCCACCGGCCGTGCTTCCAACATCGCAAAGACGCGTTCGCGGCTATTCACAGAGGGTTACTCCTTCTCCCTCAATTCACGGCTGTATGCTGGTTTTGACGCCGCCACTCCTTCGCGGGGTCCTGAGAAGGCAGGTCGTGTCAACCGGCAGTTAAGGCTGTGGGTGGTAAATGAACAACGCCAACCGATAGAAGGTGTCTCCAATTGTTCCCCCTGCCTCGACGGGCTTGCCGCTCACGGCGGTCACTGGGATTGCCCCCACGAAGTAGATGGCTCCGTCCGGTCCGGTATCGGCCGAATTTGTCCCAATCACCGAGCGTCCATCCGGCAATCGCATCTCACCTCGATCCTCGATCTCTCCGCTCCGAAGGTCGTAGACGAGCAAATGCGAAGCTCCCAGCGCGGCGCTGCCGGCATAATCGAACTCGCGCCCAGCGGCGGCGTAGTAGAGCTTACGATCGTTTCCGAGAGTCAGGCTGAGGGTGGCGTAGGGAATGTCCCTGCGATCCTCGAACCCCCGAATACAGAGCTGACCCAGGGTGCGAACCTCGCCCTCCGGCCCCTTGTCCGGGTCGAAAGAAAACAGTGTCGACGCGCTCTCTTCCAC
>Ga0187771_10000420_pt1 | contig 25929 bp, 28 predicted proteins | sample 0116_SJ02_MP15_1_FD_133139 | JGI IMG/M metagenome (GOLD analysis project Ga0187771, IMG submission 133139) | Tropical peat soil microbial communities from peatlands in Department of Meta, Colombia - 0116_SJ02_MP15_10_MG | ecosystem: Environmental > Terrestrial > Soil > Wetlands > Peat | place... | reverse complement strand
CCTCGAGCAGCACCGTCACGACCATCCAGGACCAAGTGGCTATAATTGTGGTTCTTTCCATTCTCTCACATCAAATAGAGCGCCGGGAAGAGGACAACGACCATCGCGATGACGAACATCCAGAACAGCGAGAACAGGCGTAGCCCGGAGTTGTTCTCCTTCGTAATCTTCCCGCTTATTCCCTTCTTTGTGATGTAGGTGAGCATCAAGAGCCCCGCGAAGACGTGTGCTCCCGATAATCCCGTCATGAGATAGAAGGTACTCCCGGGCATTCCGCTGCTGAAGGTGAAATTCTTCGCGAACTGCTCGACCCACTCGAAGCCCGAGACTATGAGGAAGGAACCTCCCAGGACCAGGGTAGCCACCAGCCACTTCGTCATACTCGCTCCCTTACCTTCCTTGGCGTCCTGGATCGCGAGCATGAGGGTAAGGCCGCTGGTGATTAGCACCAGAGTGTTGAATGCGACCAGGGGGACGTCGAAGACAGACCCCACCGCGGGCCAGTCCGGGAGGTGGAGCCTTACGAAAAGCAGGAGCCCGCCTACTGCCGAGAAGAAGACGAGGTCCGATGCGAGGAACAGCCATGTCCCAACTTTCATCCTCCAGGCTCCGAAGTTGTCTCCGTCGTGTTTGAAGGGCCAGGTCTCTCCAGCCTTCTCCTCGCCGGGCATGCTGAACCTGCTGTTCAGGTCATCCTTGGCCCAGCCGTAGATTCCGTAGGCGCCCAGAACCAGCCCCGCCCCGAGCAGTGCCCATCCGAAGATCAGCCCCAGGCAGATGAGTCCGAGCCCCAGGGAGATGGTGAACGGCTTGCTGTTAAGGGGCGTCATGACGTGGGGCGCATGCTCCCCTGAGGGGGCGCTCGCGTAGACGGCCGGGTAGTTGTCGACGTAGGACTTCGGATCTGAGGTCCACTCAGGCCCCGCCGACTTCCAAGGATTCGGGGGGGCGGGCTGCCCCTTGTGTCGAAACGCCTGCACCAGTACATACAGGAGCAGGAACTGCGATATTATGAAGCCGTAGGCCCCCAAGGTCTCGATGAAGTTGTAGCTCCCCCACCCCGTCGACGCCAGGTATGTGTACACCCTCCTTGGCATCTCAAGCAGGTAGAACATCGGGAAGAAAGTCATGTTGAAGAAGATGAAGGAGGTGATGAAGTGCAGCTTCGCCACCGCTCCGCTGTACATCATACCTGTCCATTTCGGGAGCCAGTAGTATATGGCGGCCATGAGCCCGAATTCAGCAGCACCGACCATGATATAGTGGAAGTGCCCCACGACTTGATAGGTCCCCCTGAGCTCTTGGTCCAGTAACACCGAGGAGTCGAAGACCCCGCTGATGCCCCCGATGACGAATACAGCCAGGGCGGCCAGCGCAAACGTCAGCGGTGCCTTGAACTTGATCGCCCCTCCTATGGCAGTGGCGATCATGCAAATCACAAGCAGCCCCGAGGGGAGCGTGTTGATCTCCGTGTTGAGGTCTATGAACTCCCTCTGGAGGGGGTTTATGCCCGTGAGGAACATGTGGTGAGCGTAGATGGAGAAGCTGAAGGGCACCAGTATCAGCCCCACCGAAACCATCAGGGCCTTCTTCGCGTAGATAGGCCTCCCGGTGAACACCATCATCACCTCGGCGATTGCTCCGAAGGCGGGAAGGACGACCACGTACACCTCCGGGTGCCCGAAGAACCACCACATGTTCTCCCAGAGTATTGTGCTCCCTGCGGGGTTGAGGAAGAAGACCGTCCCCAAGGTCCTGTCAGAAATCAGGGCCAGGGTCCCGGCAAATATGGAGGGGACCGAAAAGAGGAGCAGCAGCTGCGTGAAGAGCGTCATCCAGGTGAACGGTGGGAGCTTCTTCCAGGTCATTCCGGGGGCGCGCATGACGAGTATCGTAACGATCAGGTTGACACTCCCCATGGTGAGTGAGCCCCAGAGCATCATCAGTCCCAGCCCAACGAGGCTCTCTCCGGGGCCCGGAGAGAACGTTATGGAGCTCAGAGGGGCGTAGTTCGTCCACCCTGCCTGGGCTGCACCGCCAGGAGCGAAGAAGCCCGAAATCATGACTAGCCCTGCCATTAGGTACATCCAGTAGCTGAACGCGTTGAACCTCGGGTAAGCGACGTCCTTCGCCCCGATCTGCAGGGGGACGAAGTAGTTCGCGAAGGCCGCTCCCAGAGGGGAAAGGAACAGCAGGACCATGATCAGGCCGTGCATTGATACCGCTTGGTTGTAGGCCGAAGCAGAGAGTATGTCCCAGGGGGCGGGAAAGGCGAGCTGGGTCCTCATCAGCCCCGCCAGCGCGCCGCCTATGGCCACGAACCAAATAGAAGTCCAGAAGTAAAGGAGCCCTATCTCCTTGTGGTCGGTTGTGAACAACCACTTGCGGAGCCACGCGAGTGTGGGAGAGTAAGCCTCGTTCGTTATTTCAGACTCGGCGGGTTGGTGTAGGCCTTCCATTTCTAGGAGCTCGATGTGGAGTTCAACCACGTGTCAAAGTTCTGCTGAGAGACGACAGCCAGCGTCGATATCATGGTCGCATGGCCAACGCCGCAGAGTTCGAAGCATTGGATCGTGTAGTTCGCTATGGTGTTCGGCATTATCCACACTATGTTGTAGTGACCGGGAATGGCATCTGTCTTGACGCGGAATTCGGGGAGCCCGAACTGGTGGTTCACGTCCCTGGAGGTTACGTTGAACACGATTTCTGTCCCAACGGGGACCTCGCACGGACAGGCGATGGTCTTGTTATCGGGGTAGGCAAAGGACCAGAAGAACTGCTGGCCAATGACGCCGACCTTCAAGAGTCCTGGATCGCTAGGCGGGTTGTCATAGGTGGGAAGCGCCATCAGTGTCTGGGCCGCGACAGCTGCGAGCACAATCCCCATCAGAACGATTACTATGATCGGCCCCTTCCATGTCTCCCTGGCTTCCCGGGATTTCTCCGGCGGGAGTTCTTTGCCAGTCCGGGCCCTGTACCGGTAGAGGACATACACCATGATCCCGAACGTGACGGCCCCCGAGGCCACTCCGAGGTAGTAGTACCAATTCCAGACGTTCTGGAAAAGCTGCGCAGACGGCGGCGAACTCTGCAGGGCGGAAGCAGGCAGCACTAGGCTCCCCGGCAATATGCTCCTCGCTGGCAGTGTTGTTTGTATAAAAAGCCATCCTAATCCGTTAGGGATACCCTAGTACACGATTGAGGCTATCCACTCGGACAGGATGAAGATACAGACGACCACTGCGACCACGACGATCCAAAATTCCTGAGAGCGCAACCTCACGGGTTAGGGGACCCTTCCGATTTAACCTTTGCACGAACAGGGTTCACTAACAGGACGCGCCTTTCAGGAGTCTAGGAGAGGACAAGGACTCCACTCTGCATAAAGGGATGGACCGCGCAGATCACGTTGCAGTACACCTTGTAGTCACCAGGGGAGCCCGCGTAGAATGTTATGGTGTCCGTCTTTCCGGGCAGCGCGGTGACTCCCGCGTCAAGATACCCTGCGATTGCAAACCCATGAGGCTCTACGGAGTCGCTGTTTACGACAGTTATTGTGACCTCCTCCCCTGCCTTCGCGCAGAGCACGGGCCAGGATTTCGACGGGGCGCCGTGGGCGATGCCGTCGTTATACCCGGACTGGGAGGCGACCACAGTGAACGTGTTCGTGTAGGAGGTGCAGTTCACGCCGCTCACGTCCCTCGCCTGCTGCGACGGACTGAACGGATGCTGTGACGAGTAGTAAAGTACCGCTGCGGCGAGGGCGAGGGTCGCCACGATTATCAGCAGACCGAGCTTCTGCACTTTCTCTGGGGCTATCAGCACGTCGGGGTATTATTACTTCCGCACCGGCAACACGAGTGTCGAGGCTCCCAAGCGTTAAATAGCGTGCTCCTAACGGATTAGGGTTCATGGCGGAAGCACCCCCAAAGGGTTTCGGTCTCGCCTTCGCTGTCGGCATCGTGGCCCTTTTTCTCGCCGTCGGAGCAATTGGATTCGCATACGTCGGATCCAATACGCAGATTTCTTCTTTGCAGAGCCAAGTGAGTACGCTCCAGTCGGGGCAGTCTACACTTGCGGGGCTCTCCTCCGTCAACAGGCCACCCATCGTACTACCAGTCAAGATTGCGTGGTGTCTGGAACAGGTCGTGCAGGACAGGTTTTGCCCGAACATCATCGTGGCCGACCAAGGGGACATAGTCCAACTGTTCTTCCTGTCAAACGACACGGCTGCCCACACCTTCACAATGACCGGAACCTACGACTTCCAGGTCAACGACTCGGGAGCAGGAGAGCTCGACTTTCTGACCAACTACTCGCCTATCGCAGGAGCGTGCTCCAACAGCGGAACCTTTGCCCAGATTTCTGCAGGTGTGTCCGGCGTGTACTGCGTCTCAGGGACGAGCCTGCTGGACAACGCCACGCTGACTGCCAACAGTGCGTACGTCTTTGCCGAGGCCCAAAACCCCTCACCAGGCCTTCCGTTCGCCTCCTCATGTATATCGGGCGAGCCGAACGGCGTCTGTCTGACCAATCCCGGTCCGGGGCCGTATAACGTTGATGACCAGGCGCACATGTTGTCCCTCTCCATATCTGGAGTCGGCGTCAACGCGACTGGCGTTTCCGAGACCCAGGGGATTGGGGCTTTCAGGGCGACCACGCCGGGGGTCTACGTATTCTTCTGCCGGTATCACGTTTCGAATGGGATGTTCGGCTACCTTGTGGTTCTGCCAAACGCATACTGCAACACTAACCCAGCCGCATGTGGCATAACGAAGACCTAGCGAGCGACGGACCAGCTAATTTTGACCGAACCACTGTGTGTGCTAGAAAATTCGTAGGGGGATCTACCCGGAGTCTTCTGTCAAGGGTTAAATATGGTCGGCCCGAATCAGTTAGGGTTCATGGCTGAAGCCGCGCCAAAGGGATTCGGTCTCGCCCTAAGCGTCGCAGTCATCGCCGTCTTCCTCGCAGTCGGCGCTTTTGCATTTGCCTATGTGGGCGCGAGCACTCAGGTAAACAGTCTGTCAAGTCAGGTGAGCACCCTCCAGACTCAGATTCCAGGACTAGTCGCAAAGTCGGGCCTGGCCTCGGTCAACGCCACACCGACGACCATGGCCTTCAGGGTGGACTGGTGCAACACTGACAACACGGGACAGGACAGGTTCTGCCCTCCAGTCCTGATCGTCCATCAGGGGGATTTGGTCCAGATCCTGTTCGAGACCAACGACACTGACGCGCACACCTTCACCCTTGTGGCCGGTGGATACAACTTCCAGCTGAACAACACCTACGGGGCGCCAGGCTCCAGTGGCAACTTCTCCACTAGCGCGAATGGGATGCACAACTTCCTCACGAACGCTTACTTCCAATCGAGTTGCGTCCAGGCGCCTTACTCAGAGGCAAGCACGGGACTGTCGAGCAGCGACTGTGTATCTGGTTCGAGCCTTCTGGCGCCCGGTGGGACATACAAGGTCCCGATAAATCCGAATCCCGCCTCATCTCCGCTGCCTCCTGCTACACCTGAACAAATCACTGTCGACAATCAGTTCCACTTCATCCATGAGAACGGGACCGCCAACGCCGTTTGGAGCATAGCGTCTTTCCGCGCGGCCATTCCGGGAATCTTCGAGTTCTACTGCTACTATCACGTGTCCAACGGCATGTTTGCCTATCTTGTTGTCCTCCCGAACACCTACTGCAACACGCACACTGCAGCATGCACCTCCACCTCTAACTCCAATCCGACCTAAGTCCGGCCGATAGCGGTAACTAGTGCTCTCCGAAGTAACAGGCATGCGTAGAGGGCTCTTCACGCTTGCAGCCTGCGTACTCCTGGTGGTTGCATTCTCTCCGCCACTGATCAAGCCCGCGACCTCGCAGACGAGTCGGGCACTGCCCCTCTACTCTTTGGCTCAATACCCGCTCCCCGCGGGGTCGACGGGTCCCAGCCAGATAGCTTCCGACCACGCCGGCAGGATTTGGTTCGTGGAGCAGGGGAGCAACCAGATTGGGAGCTACGATCCCTCGTCGAAGTCGTTCTCGGAGTTCCATATTCCAACGCAGGACGCACTTCCTGAAGGGATCGCCGTAGACCCTGCCGGGGAGGTCTGGTTCGCGGAGCTAACCCCCAATGGGCTTGGGGTGCTCTCCCCGGGGAACGGCACTATCAAAGAGGTCGCGATTCCCCCCGCTCCAGACGGTATCGGCTGCGGCCCGATTGGTGTAACCCGCAGGGGAATGGCTCAATCTGGGTGACCTGCGAGTTCTCCAACCAGATCGACGAGTACGTCCCATCTCTCGGGATTCTCAAACAGTTCGACCTCCCGGTCGCGTTCTCCGCTCCCCTGCAGGTCCTATTCGATAGGTCAGGGAACTTCTGGTTCACCGCCGCGGATTCGGGGATGATAGGCTACGCGACCACCAGCCTACTGAGGCCCGGCACCACGGACGGGATCGAGGAGTTCGCGCCACTGAACAGCACCTACCTCACCTCCATAGTGAACCCGCTGCTGCCCACGGGCGAGGTGTTGACCAGCCTCGCCGTGCCCAGCCAGATTGCGTTCTCTCCCGATGGTGGTTCGCTCTGGGTCACAGAACACGGAGCCGGCTCCTTCGACCGCTACGACATCGCATCCAAGACGCTGACGAAGTACTTCACCACCAGGCCATCCTCCGACCTTTACACTCAGTCGCTCCCTAACGGAATCGCTGTAGACTCTTCGGGCCTCATTTGGGTTGCAGAGCACTACGGAAACAGAATCGCCGAATTCGACCCTGCGACAGGCTCGATGGAAGAGTATCCTGTACCATGCTGCAGAGCGGAGATTGCTGGGACTCTGTACCTGACCATGGGGACCAACGGCACTGTCTGGTTCACCGAGAACTTCGGCAACGCCATAGGAGAGTTGAGCCCCGCGGGAACCACAGTGCCATTCGATATCACCATACAACCGGGTGCCGTTACCCTCGGACCCTCGGCGACGGCTGCTGTCTCGCTTGCCGTTTCCGGGACCGGCGGGGGTATAGGAACCCTAAGCTTCGGGGCCGAAGGGGTATCTAGGGATGGCGTGCTCGCGAACCTGACGGCTTCATTCGCCCCCGGTACACTTACCCCGGGCGGCGCAGGTGGAACCGCAACACTCAGCCTCGACTCCTCAGGGCTCGCTTCAGGGATTTACTACATCACCGTGGGAGGAACATCCTCCTCCACCGGACTGATTTCGAGCGCGGTCCTCGCGGTCACGGTCTCCGGCGGGTTCCATTACTGGTGGGCCGTTGTCGCGGTGGTCATCGCCCTCCTGGTCGTCGGTCTGGCCGTAGTCACCCTTAGGGTGAAGTCCGAGAGGAAGAGGCACGGCACTTCTTTGCTTCAGAAGCGTCGGTCACACCGCTGACGCGGCAGGTGAAGGAACGGGGCATGCTGCCCGTGCCGCCCTTCGTGCATTTACCGCAATCAAGAATGGGCTTGCGGCGAGGAGGGGGATGCTGACAACCACGAAGAGCATCTGATAGGGTGCCAGGGCCACTGCGAGAGAGGTGGCCCCAAGTCCGCCGAAGGCGCTCGCCAGAAACAGCCCTGCGCAAGTGGGGCACCCCGTGAAAAGCCCTGTTAGAATCCCTAGGGTGCTCATCCATCCAACGTTCCCCCTCACCACCTTGTTCCTCACAGAGTGTGCCGCGACGGTCACGTTGAACCCGACGAGGATCGGGACGACCACCACGAATAGGGCGTCAAGGGGAAGAATCTGCAGGGCGAGGTGGGACTGAGGGGCGAGGTAGAAAATCACGGCGGGAACCGTCCCCACGGAGCCACAGCATGCCGCAACGTTCCAGCTCAGTGGGGAGAACCCAATCCAGGCCCCGGAGTTGACCCCGGGTTGGAAGACGATTATGCCTGAAACGAAAAGGTAGACCAAAGCGTACACGACAGCCGCAGCGAAACCTATCCTAAGCTCCCTCATTGAGGAAAGTGAATCCGCAAGCATGAACCTGACCGAGTCGGGGTTATCCATTGCTCTCCATCCCTTCATCCCACGGTATGTCAGCAATGCCCCGGCGAGGACTACGCAAATGGCCAGGGCCTCGGCTACATAGTACCTCTGCACGAGTCCGAGTATCGACTGCTGGTCGTAGATGCCGTAGAGGTTCTGCCCGGCGTACCATGCCACCGAGTCGAGCGCGACCCATACACAACCGAGGGCGAAGAGCAGCGCGCCAAGAACCAGATAAGGGCTGGTGGGGGACCGACTCTGCACTACGCCTTATCAGTGGCTGACCCCACCTTAAATTAATTCTGCGCCAGCTTGGGGTCCCTGCCCGATGAAGCGCATCTCATCCTGAGGCCCCGCGCATGACTAAAATACATCCGAGGGCAGGCGACGCAAAAGCGGAGCACACCCGTTGGCATTCTCAGACTATGTTGCCCTGACGAAGCCGAAAATCGTCCCCCTGCTCCTCATGGCGGCCCTAGGGTCGTCGGTTGTAGCAGCGAAGGCGATACCGTCGCCCTACGTCCTCATCGGGGTCTTAATCGGGGGAGCTGCGGCATCGGCAGGAGCCCTGGCACTCAACAGCTACTTGGAGATGGGTATGGACGCGAAAATGAAGAGGACGATGGGCAGGCCGCTGCCTTCAGGGAGGATTGTCCCGGCGCGGCATGCCTTGATGCTGGGCCTTGGTCTCGTGGCATTGGGCGTCATCGTAGCCGCGTTGACTCTGAACATCCTCGGCACCTTCTTCATCGCGCTCGGGGCCTTCGTCTACGTCCCCGTATACACGCTGATCTTAAAACCCAGGACCAGCTGGAATATCGTCCTCGGCGGATTCGCTGGAAGCTGTGCCGCACTCGCGGGATGGTACGCAGTGACCTGGAGCGGAGCTGCAGTTGGATGGATTCTTGGAGCTCTTGTCTTCGTATGGACTCCCAGCCACTTCTGGTCGCTGGCTGTAATTACGGAGGAGGACTACTCCGCTGTGGGCGTCCCCATGCTCCCATCGGTGGTCGGTCCCGAAGCCGCTTCGAGATACATCGTGGTCAATACCCTCCTTCTGATACCTGTGAGCCTCCTCCTGGCCTTCTACCTATCAGGCTTTGGTCTCTTCGTATACCTGGCGGTCGCAGCCGTGTTCGGTAGCCTACTCCTGTGGACCAACATCAAGCTCTTGCGGCAACCGACCAAGGCGAACGCATGGCTGGCGTTCAAATTCTCAAGCCCCTACCTCGCGGTAGTCTTCCTGGCTGCCATGGCGGCGGCCGTGCTTCACGCTTGACCAGGCGCCAGGCAAGCTTTTTCTCGGAACTGTAATCGAGGGATAGAGGAACTCGACCATGCTCTTCGTCGCGCACTACTCTGAAATTGCCCTGAAGGGGAACAACAGGCCCGAGTTCGTGAGAGCCCTCAGAAGGGGGTTGAACAGGGCGCTCGGAGGCCTGGAGCACACTATCGCCTATTCAGAGGGAAGGTTCATCCTCGAAGCTGCCGCCGAAGAGCAAGAAGTCGCAAATAGGCTCTCAAGAGTGTTCGGGCTCACTTGGTTCGCCCCGGCAATGGTCGTGCCTCCGGAGTATCCCAAGATTCTCGAAGGCGTGCTTGCCTTCTCGGGCGCCCCAGACGCGCGGACCTTCAGGATAGCCGTACGACGCGTTGACAAGGCGTTCCCCATCGGCTCACAGGACTTGGCGGCGAAACTGGGAGCGGAGGTCGTCAGGGCGACCGGAAAAAGCGTCGACCTCTCCCATCCTGATCTCTCGGTTCATGTGGACATCATCAAAGGAAAGGCGTTGGTGTATTCCGCCAAGTCGGAGGGACCGGGGGGTCTCCCCCTCGGGACTGCTGGTCGAGTCATGCACCTTTTCTCTGGCGGCATAGACTCTCCAGTAGCTGCTTGGCTGCTCATGAAGAGGGGCACAAGACCAGTTTACCTGCACTTCTATCTTGCCCCTACTCCTCGAGCTGCGGTCGAGAGCAAGATTACGAAGCTTGTGAAGGTCCTCTCCTTATACGAAGGAAAGAGCACACTGGTGCTCGTGCCATTCGCAGAGTATCAGATGGCCACGACGGGCATGCCAGGGGACCTCGAACCCTCCGTCTTCCGGAGGTTCATGAGGATGACCGCCGAAGGGCTCGCCCCCCAGTTCAACGCCCAGGCAATCTCAACGGGAGACTCGTTGTCGCAGGCCGCATCCCAAACTCTGTGGAACATCGTCGCCTTAGACGAGGGGTCAACGCTTCCAATCCTGCGGCCGCTCCTCACATACGACAAGGACGAGATAATCAGCATGGCCCGGAAAATAGGTACCTACGACCTTTCCCTTGAAGAATACAAGGACTGCTGCGCGATTATCACACGCCACCCAAGGACGAGAGTCAAGGGGAAGGAGGTCTCGGAGTGTGTCAGGAGGTTCGGACTACAGGAGCTGGTCTGGAGGTCGATCGCGAAATCCTCGCTTGTCACGTACAACCCTTCTGGGGACAGGCTGAATGTCTCTCCCCTAGCAGAAGCCCTTCCAGAACCCGAGATTCGCGCTCAAGGGGCACCCTGACAATAACCTCGAACCATGGAAGAGTCAAGGCAAAATTATAAGCAGGCAAAAATCGCGGTCCGAAAGAGACCGAAATGGCTGACACAGTAATGCCCATTCAGGGGAATATGTTCCAGGATGAGGTAGTAAAGTCGAGCCGGCCAGTGGTGGTTGATTTCTACGCGGACTGGTGCGGCCCGTGCAAGATCATCGAGCCCGTCATCCACAAGCTCTCTGAAGAATACCAGGGAAGGGTCAAGTTCGTGAAGGTCGATACCGACGCGAATCAGGAGCTCGCGATGCAATTCGGTATCATGAGCATCCCCACTGTGATGTTCTTCTCCAAAGGAAAGGTGGAAGACATCGTCATTGGGGCCGTCCCGTCTTCGGTCCTAAAGTCGAAGGTCGACGCCCTAGTCAAGAACGCATAGAACCATAAAAGTCCCCTCGGAAAGGGCCAGTGTTGATGCAGGCGAAGTACGTCCTGTTGCTGCTAGCAGCTGCTTCCCTGTTCACTACGATAGTGGTAGGCGCTTATGTTACAGTAGCCGGTTACGGGGATGCCTGCGGATCGAGTGTCCCCCAGGACTGGCCCACGTGCCTAGGGGGCCTTTTCCCCCCTCTGCAGGTTGCCCCAGTGATGGAGTATACGCACAGGCTTTTTGCCGCGCTCTCGACGTTGTTTCTCTTGCTTGTGACGGTAGCATTCTGGCGGGCTAAAGACGCGGAGACGGCAGTAAAGAGGACGGTCTATGTCGCCATGGCCCTGCTGGTAGTCCAGGTGCTCCTCGGAGGGATTGTCATTGCCCAAGAGGAAGAAGCCCTCTTGGTGGCGGCGCACCAGGGCTTGGCGATACTGACATTCGGCGTTGCCGTGGTCGCCTTCGCAAGGGCGAAGAGACCCCCCTGAAGGCTTTAACAGCACTAGGCGAGGCTACAGGCTGAGTTGGACATAGAGACGCGACTCGATTACGTACGGCAGGTGGGCGAGGAGATAATCACAGAGAGGGAGCTTCGCACTCTGTTCGAGACCAAGGACCATCCAACGGCCTACGACGGCTTCGAGCCGAGCGGGCTGGCGCACCTCCCCTTCGGAGTCCTCCGCCCCATCCTTGTCGATGACATGTTGAAGGCAGGGGTGAGGATGAAGCTCTGGATTGCGGACTGGTTCGCCTGGGTCAACAACAAGATGGGGGGAGATCTGCAGAAGATCAAGGAGGTAGGGACGTACTTTGTTGAGGTGTGGAAGGCGGCCGGGGTAGACATGAGCAAGGTCGACGTGCTCTGGACCAGCGACGCAGCGAAGCAAGAGGAGTATTGGAAGAAGGTTGTCATCGTCGCCCAGAACTCCACCCTGGCAAGAGCGCAGCGTGCCCTCACAATCGCAGGGAGGACTACCAGGGAATCGGTCCAGACCGCCCAACTATTCTATCCGATGATGCAGGTCGCTGACATATTCTGGCTCGACGTCGACATCTGCCAACTGGGGGTCGACCAGCGCAGGGCCAACATACTGGCCAGGGAGATTGCTGACAAGTTGAAGTGGAAGAAGCCTGTGGCTGTCCACCACCACATGCTCATTGGCCTCCAGGGCAGAAAAGAGCCCGAGGGCTTCGACGAAAATGGAGCAGTGGACGCTGAAATCTCCAGCAAGATGAGCAAGAGCAAGCCGGAGACATCCATCTTCATCCATGATAGCGCCGATGAGATAATGAGGAAGGTGAACTCGGCCTATTGCCCGCCCAAGGTTCTGGAGGGGAACGCCCTCATCGAGTACGCCAGGTACATCGTCTTTCGCAAGCAAAAGTCCCTTATGATCGGGCGCCCCGAAAAGTACGGCGGAAACGTCGAATTCTTCACGCCCGACGAATTAGAAAAGGCGTACGTAAGCGGGGCTCTTCACCCGGCTGATCTGAAGAGGGGGGTAGGCGAGGCCCTCGACGGGATAATATCACCTATTCGGGAGCACTTTGTGAAGGACCCACATGCCAGGAAGCTCTACGAAGCGGTCAGGGCGGCAGAGACCACAAGATAGCGGAGCCCGAGATTCCCGTTCCGCCACCGAGACGAACGGGAGAACCCGGTTCCTAGTCGATGCGATGCTCGGCTCGCTCGCGAGGAAACTGAGGGCATTCGGTTTCGACGCCACCTACTACAAGGCTGGCGATGACGCGGGTCTGCTAAGACTCTCTCTTCGTGAGGGCCGGGTCATTCTGACGGCGGACAAGTCGCTCGGGGTCAGGGCAGACGCCAAAGGAATCAGAACGATAGTTCTCGTCGGGGATTCCGACGGAGAGCGGCTCAGCTCTCTTGCCCACCAGGCACCGGCCGCCGGAGTCAGCTTGGTGAGGGGAGACCCTGTATGCTCTCTCTGCGGGGGCGAACTGCGTACTATCAAGAAGAACGAAATATCTCCAGGGGTCCCACCTTCTGTGAGGCGCCACCATCGGCTTTTCTTCCAATGCGAATCCTGCGGGCAGATCTACTGGCGGGGAAGCCACTGGAAGAGATTAATGTCCCTCGCCAGGCGGCTCGACCAGAAGTAGGCATGCCATTGTCCTTAGACGAAGGCAGGGCGGCTGTTAAGCTCGCCAGGGAGACCCTAGAGTCGCATGTTAGGGGGATACCGGCCGGGCGGGCACCTCGCCCGTCGGGCGTGCTCGCAGAGAAGAGGGGCGTCTTCGTCACCCTCAACACCCTCGAGGGAGGGGCCAGGCAGCTGAGGGGGTGCATAGGATACCCCGAGCCGATTAAGCCCCTCTGGGAGGCGGTCCAGGATGTTACGATTTATGCGTCCGAGGATCCCCGTTTTCCCTTCCCAGTCACGCGGGAGGAACTTGAAAAGATCGTGGTCGAGGTCAGCATCCTGACGCTGCCCCAAGAGGTCCGCGCCCCCCGGCGGCAGGACCTCCCGTCGAAAATCAGGCTCGGCATTGACGGCCTGATTGTCTCCAACTCGTTCACCTCGGGGCTCTTCCTTCCCCAGGTCGCGACCGAGCAGGGCTGGGACCAGGAGACGTTCCTGTCAGAGGCATGCGGCAAGGCGAACTTGCCGTTCGACTCCTGGCTTAAGAAAGACACCAAGGTCCAAACATTCCAAGCAGAGGTCTTCGAAGAAGCGTCGCCCGGTGGCGAGGTCATGCGGGTCGACACAGCTGTCATGTGATTCCTAAATCGGTCCCGACTAAGCTGCCCTGAGATGGGCGCACACTGCTATCCCATTCCGTCAAGAACGTCGCTGACATCAGCTCGCCTTCCGGCGAACCTCCTTACGAGCCGCTCCCACTTCCTTTCCCTGTCCCAGTCTTCGGGTGGGTCAAAGCTTTTGATTCCCAGAGCGATGAACTCCGATGCGAACTCCTCCTCCGACATCAGATAGAGTGGGGAGAGGACCTTCGGCAGCTGCCTTCCTTGGGCCCCTGGCGTGTACCCCGCAAACACCTTCCCCCTAAACGAGCCCGCATACCTGGATAATGCGCCCCCGACAGATTCTCCCTCAAGCACCTCGAGACTCAGCCCCCTTGGGTCTGCACGGTAGGAGAGCTCCGAGTAAAGACTCGCAACTGCCCGTAAACTTTCTTCCGAGTATTTTGCGTGGACCAGCCGGACTTTGAATCCGTGCAGGACAGCCTCCCACGCAACGACCGAGCTGTGAATCCCCCCTGACACGAAACACGCGATTTGTTCCCTCCCAGTGGGGGAGCCACCTGGTCCTAGCTTTACCTCAACCCCCGCGACCCCTTTCTCTCCGTCGTAGGCGGCCCTGAACCGAACCCTAGGGGAATCGCTCGACACCCTCGATCCTTTCGCCCGGTCCAACAGCGCCGATGTCACGATACCCGAGATGTCAGTGGCCAAGACTCCGTCCCTCCCTTCGGCTTCTACGAAGAAGCGGTCCCCTTTTCGCAGGTACCTCTCGGCGAGCTTCCTTGCCGCTGCGGACAGCTCTCGGTGCGAATGGGCTGTGAGCCCGACCGCAACCCACGACACGCCAGGCAGGTTACCGACAAGGGCCGCAAGACGGAGGGGCTCCGGCCCGACAATTGCCACGGAGTCTCCGAGCTTGGAGACGCGTGCTCTCACTCCCTCCACACCTATGATGTACGCGACGGATGACCGCAGGTCGTCCAGGCTCCCCTTGCCCGTCCATCGCAGAATCGTCGCCCTCGGGGGGGACATTTTGGGATTCTCGGTGCGACCCCGCCGTGGCTCCTTTAACCATTGGGGCGCATCACACTTTTAGCACGACAGGGTTGAGCCTCTCACCGTGAAAGAGGGTTACTCGGTCTCGACGACGGCGGAAGTGCTTGCAGGCAAGGCGCCGTCACAGGTGGAGCTAAGGGGGTGGGTAGCGCGCAAACACACCGTTGGGGGGCTACTCTTCGCGCTCATCAGGGACGGCACCGGATACGTCCAGGTATCCGCCCGCAAGGGTACGTCGGACAAGGCTTACGACGCAGCCAGGGGAGCGACGATGGAGTCCGCGGTCGTGGTCAAAGGGGTTGTCCACGATGACAGGCGAGCCCCCGGGGGCAAGGAGATTGCGGCCGCCGAATTCGAAATCGTATCCCTCGCGGAAAGCTGGCCGATTACTCGCACGGCCGCACGTTCGCCAGGTTTTCTCTTCAACAAGAGGCACCTGAGCATAAGGGGCCCCAAGGCGATAGCGGCCATGAGGATCAGGGCAGAGGTGATAGGTGCTGCATTCGACTACTTCAGAGAGAACGGCTTCCAGTTGATCAGCGCCCCTACCTTCGTCCAGGCGGCGGTCGAGGGAGGCTCCACTCTCTTCTCTGTCGACTACTTTGGCAAGAAGGCGAGCCTCAGCCAGAGTGCCCAGTTCTACGAGGAGGCAGCGCTCCCCGCACTCCAAAAGGTGTGGATCTTCCAGCCCGCTTTCAGGGCGGAGAAGTCAAAGACGGCTAAGCACCTGACTGAATTCTGGATGATAGAAGCAGAGCAGGCGTTCACCACCCAGCCGGAGAACATGAAGGTCCAGGAGGGGCTCCTGTCCAAGATGGTGCAGCGTGTCCTAGAGAGGAGACAGGCGGAGATGAAGATCCTGGGACGGACGCTAAAGCAGCCCGAACTCCCGTTCATGAGAATGAGCTACGACGAGGCGAGAACGATCGCCGAGAGGAAGGGATTCGGGTTCGAATGGGGGGAGGACCTACCAACCGAGGCCGAAAGGGCGATCAGTCTCACCCATGACTCCCCTTTCTTCATCACAGACTATCCTCTAAGCGCCCGGTCGTTCTACCACATGACCTATCCTGATAGGCCCAAGGTTACAATGTCGGCGGACCTAATTGCCCCTGAGGGGGTGGGGGAGCTGGCGACCGGAGGGCAGAGGATTCACGACTACGATGAGCTGATGTCGAGGATTGCAAGCCAGGACCTCCCGACGGAGTCATTCTCATGGTATCTGGAGCTAAGAAAATTCGGGATGCCCCCTCACACGGGCTTCGGGATAGGTGTAGAGAGGTGTACCCGCTGGATAGCTGGGCTCAAGCACATACGCTCTGCTAGTCTCTTCCCTAGGACAGTTTCACGTATCTCCCCCTAGTGCACACTTATCTAGTGGAACAAGCTCGTGTGAATCATTGACCGAAACCGATGAAGCCGAGCTTGAGCTCGACACGCTCCCGGGGGTGGGCCCGGCTACAAAGACGAAGTTGAAAGATGCGGGCATAGAAACAATCCTTGATCTCGCCACAGCAGGCCCCATGGACATAGCCGAAGCTGTGGACATCGATGTTGCGAAGGCCGTTGACCTGAACAATAAGGCGCGGAAGAAGCTCGTCGAAATGAATCGTCTTGAGCCTGATTTCATTAACGCAGCCGACCTTCTGGTGAAGCGCAAGGCCATAGACAGGATTTCGACTGGCTCGAAGAACTTGGACGACCTCCTAGGTGGGGGAATCGAGACCTGGGCCATGACAGAATTCTTCGGCGAATTCGGCTCGGGCAAGAGTCAGATTTGCCATACGCTCTGTGTCATGGTTCAGCAGCCAAAGGGAGAGGGGGGTCTAGGCGCGGGGGCGATCTATATCGATACTGAGGGCACTTTCCGGCCTGAGAGGATTGCAGAAATCGCTGAGGCGAGGGAACTGGACTCGGAGAAAATCCTCTCGCGCATAACCGTGGCAAGGGCCTACAACAGCGCCCACCAGGAGCTCATAGTGAAGGACCTGGGGAGAGTAATTGAGCCCAACAAAGTGAAGCTCGTGATTCTTGACAGCGCCGTTGCCCACTACAGGGCTGAGTTCCTGGGCAGAGCGACCCTGGCCGAACGACAGCAGAGGCTCAACAGGTTCATGCATCAGCTGCTCCGGACGGCGGAGATCTACAACATCGCCGTGGTCGTGACCAACCAGGTGCAGGCCGCCCCCGACTCATTCTTTGGCGATCCCACAAGACCTACTGGAGGCCACGTCGTTGCCCACACGAGTACCTACAGGATATACCTCCGGAAGGCGGCCAAGAATCGCATCGCGAGGATGGTGGACAGCCCCTACCATCCGGAGAGGGACACGGTCTTCGTCCTCAACGAAAGAGGGATAGACGACCCGCCAGAAGAATCGACCAGAAAGAAGTGAGCGGCACACCGACGGTTCTGATCCTATTTCATCACGCTTGAGTGACGGTCGACTTCGTCTTCTGTTCTTAGGACCTCAATCTGGGACGCTCTGCGAAACGCCTGTCAGAAGGTGACCTGCCCGCCCGGCTTTTGTTTAGTCGGCATCATCTTGTTGACCAAGGCGATGATAATGACAGCAGAGATGACAAGTACTGCAACCAAGAAGCCCGCCGCTGCAAGGGGCTGATTGAAGGCAACGTAGACAGCCCATGACGACGCCACACTGCCCACAGCCACGATCCCGCCCGCCCTCGCGAAGGATTTTGTCCTCAATCCGAGGGGTGAAAGGAGAACCTCTTCCATAACCGGCTGCTCCTGAGACCAATCAGCGATTCTGGTGGGATGGGACAGACTGACGGATGGCTATCTGCCTATGCCCGATCTGAAGCGAGCCAAGTCCGTTCTTCGTTTATGGTTAAATAGGCGCCGCCTGCATTAGGTTTCGACCTACCGGGGACAGCAAGGGTTCCCTTCGGTCACTCCACACGGTGGCTGAGGCGGCTGAGCTAGTGTGGTCGGCTTGAGCCGTACGGGTCACTTTCATGAGAACGGCCTGGCGGTTTTGGTGGGTTGAACAGGCAGCAAGAGTCGAAGCAGGAGTTAAGAGCCGACCTAATACAAAGTTGAGCAAGGCAGTCAGGTTGGTAGGTGTGTCAAAGGGGACTGTGGTGTGTGTGGCCGCTTTTGCCCTCCTGCTCTCCTGGGCTTTCTTTGTGCAGACCGATACAAGGAGAGTGGATGGTCACAGCATGCTACCCACGCTCGAAGGCGGAGACCTCGTTGTCATCCAGGGCGTCCCGATAAGCGACATCCATGTTGGAGACATCATAGTCTACGACTCTCCCTGCTCCAATAATGGCTTGTCCGTAGTTCACAGGGTAGTGAACATCACAAACGCTGGGCTGATAACGAAAGGGGACAACTCGGAGACGAACCCTGAGACAGACCAAGCCTCAGGAATAGCGGTTTCCCCGATAACGCAACAGTGCCTCGAAGGGAAGGTCGTCTTTGTGATCCCCTACGTCGAACTTCTGGCATATTACATCGACGCTAACGGTCTGCCTCAGTGGCTCAATTACGTTCCTTCGATATTCATACTCGTCATTGTCATCGCTTTGACGCTCAAGGGTGATGAAGGCGAGAAGCGTTCCAAATGACGATGAACCAGCGACTTTGGCGAGGGTTTGGAGGTTCCGTTAACTTGGCGGGACATCCGTTCTTTCCTCCTAGATCTTCTCGCCATCAAATGGCTGGACGTGGAAGTTGGCGAAGAGGATTGTCCCAATCGCTATCAGTATTCCGGATGCAATTAAGAACGGAGGGGGGAGGCAAGAATAGCTGTAGGCACCGTTGCCAAGGTATTGCTGAATACAGTAGGAACCGACACCAAACCACTGGGAGCTCCAGCTTCCGTAAGGTTGTTGAAAGACTGCCCCAATGCCCAAGTATTTCGATGCGATTGAACTGTAAGTTGCAACTGGTTCAATAGGCTGCGGAGGCTGCAAGGCAGCCAAAGGAAAGGGAATGAGGAAGACAAATGCAATCACGCGCATGGTGATGAGGCTCACGAGATACCTTCGCCTCATATCTGTGGTCAGATTGCTCGGCTGGATATACACCTACTCGTGAGAACGGCACAGGGATTGTTAGGATGACGGTTACATGGCCATTGTGCCGCAACCTCTACCATTGAAGTGGAATTAGTGGTGCTGTGTTCTCCCTGATATTTAATCGATAGTCAATCGGCTCTAATTCTTTTATAGTGAGAACCGAGCGCCCCCTCGCGTCTCGCTTGAAACGTTCTCAGTTGCTCGCTGTCGCCGTGGTTGCCCTAATGGTGCTCTCAGCAGTCCCGGCGCAGGTGGCATCGGCGAAAGGGGCATATTCGGAGAGGCTGACCGTCTTCACGTCCGGCTCAAATGCCCTGTGGGAGATGGCGTTCACGGGAATCAACGGGTCGAGCCACCTATCGGCGCTTGAGTCCGCGCCCGGACTCGTTTGGTACAACATCAGCGCCATCAGCACCACCGGCTGGCTTTCGGACATGCAGATCTTTGGGCCTAGGGGTTACAACCTGCTTCCCGTGCCCTTCGTGCCATCTCAGGGGCTGTTCCTTACCGTTGGCTCCGACTCGTTCAGCGATGCTTCCGCCGCGGCTGGCGCTCTTGATTCCTACCTTCTGACTTCATTCGAGTCGCTTTCCAACGGGACAGGGTCGTACACTTTTTACAGCCCCATATCATTTAGCGACCTAATCCCGACGACTCTTTTCAAGTTCCTCCCCACGTCGGATGGGGGTTTCGCCAAGGCAGTTAGTAGCAGCTTCTTCATGGGCTCTGACTCGCCTTTCATAGTCCTCGAGGGGCAGAAGGGTTCTTCCGGATTCAACCACGAGCTGGTGTTGGGCTCCATTTCGACTTCGGCCCTTAACGGGCAGGACCAGCCGAACCTTCTCGGCTACTTCTCCAGCACGATTACGTCCATAGCGGCTTCGAACAGCAGCTCTTCTTCGGTTATTCGGCTGAGGTTTCTTGACGGGGTAGTGCAATCCAAGGACAAGGGGGCCACCGTGACGAGTGATACGTCTCTCTTCTCGGGATCATACACGCTTAATTTGGGAGCAGGCGAGAAGGTCTCAACGATCAACGCCACTGTCGTCGAGCAGCCGGTCGAGCTCCTCGCTTCCAGGACGGTCGACATGGGCGTCCTACGTACCAACGACAACCTGACAGTGACACTAAGCCTGAGGAATCTTTCTCCGTCGGGGACAATCAGCAGTGTCGCATTCTCCGACACATGGTGGAGCAAGACCGGGGACTTCAAGTTCCTTAGCGGGAACTACACCGTCCCCACCTCTGCCATGTCTGCGGGGGGAAGCGTCACACCAGTCTATCGTCTACGATACACGGGTACATCAACGGGGAGCCAGCTCATCCCCGCCTCTGTGGTCCATTACGCGTACCTTGTGGGCGGGGAATCGTTCAACGGAACCGCGACACTCAACCCAATCATGCTTTCCCTTGGGACAGATGCCCCCGTGGTCTACACAACCGTCACCCCTGTTGGCACCTTCGGCCCCTCGGTGGGCAACACCCAGAAGTTCAACGTCACGGTAACTAACGTCGGCACACTTCCTGCTTCGTCCGTCGTGGTGGCAGGCCAGTCCGTAGCGGGGCTCGCAGCCAGGTCTGGGAGTTCCCCGGGCGGATCTGCGACCGTCTCGGTCGCCCAGTCGGCGACTGGCCTCCTTGGTGTGAACTCCACCCGCTCGTATGCGGTGACCTACCAGAACCCCAGCGGCGTCACGCTGAACTCTACGAGTAATGTCGTCTCGGATACGTTCTCTCACTCTTCAATGGTCATCGGGTTTCCCCACGTGGCTGTCGATGTCTTGCTGTCGATCCTCTCAGATTCCAAGACTAACGTGACCCTCACCTTCACGACAGCCAACACCGGCTCCGCGAACGTCACCTCCTTCCAAGCCGCCGGACAGATGCCTGTCGGCCTCGGGTGCGGAATGACTAACGGGACTGGCATCTCCTGCTCCGGGGGACAGCTGTCGCTCAGCTACCCTGTCCTGAACAAATCTGCAACGGTGACGACCACGATGAAGTACAACCTTACATCTCCGGTAAACTTCATCATTGCCCCGCTTGAGTTCCGGGGGCAGAGTTCAGGCTTTAACGAGACAGGCCAGTCGAACTCGGTGGGAATCCCTGCCGGAATCGTGCTTACGAAACAGTTCTCCCCGGCCCAGCTCTTCGGCGGTATGTCCTCCACCGTCGGCGTGCTCGCGAGCAACGCCGGCCCCCAGCAGCTGTACAACGTGACAGTTAGTTCCACAGTCGACTCATTCGACACTCTTTCCAGCACGGCGACGCTTTCCAAGTCCACAGCTGCGTTGGCCGTCGGTGGAAACAACACCCTGTCATATGGCGTGACCGCAACTCAGACATTCGGGAACCTAACCGGAACGCCAGCGACCGCGAAGTTCTACTTTGGAGGGACCCTGTTCATAATGAGCGGAGTGAACCCCAAGGTCGAGATATACCAGCCGCTGACGGTCACCATAACCACAACTCCCCTAACGCCCGAAGAGGGGAAGAACTTCACAATCAAAATCGAAATCACGAACCCCTCAGGGGTGGAGGTCTCTAACGTCCAGTTCACCCTCCCAGTTCCCTCCGGGGTCGGACTCTCCAACATACAGGGCGCAACCTTCTCGTCCGGTTCCTTCATCGTAAGTTTAGGCAACCTGGCCGCCCACAGCTCAGCATCGGCGACTGCCACGGTCGTGGCAAGCTCAGGAATAACCATCCCGTTTGACAAGGCGAAGCTGACCTTCAGCTACTCTGGGGCTTCGATCAGCGGAATCGTTCCCACGAGCTCGGGCATTGCCATTGGGGAGGACGTTACGACTCGGTACCTCATCCCGATGGCCTTCGTCTTCTTGGTCATGCTCTTCACCGCCTTCTATGTAAGGCGGAAGGCGGCCCCTACCGTTCCCGCTTCCCCGAAGTAAATTCCTCGAAGGCTGCCTTGGCCGCCGGGTATGGCATCTGCACAGGCGGGTGCTTGAAACAGAACGCAGACAGACTCTCGAGTTGGCCCGACGTCCCTCGGTCCAGTGCCAGCCTCGTCCCTCTGATGGCGTCTACCATTACTCCGCCACTGTCGTAGGCGTCTACGACGTGGAGTTTAACGTCCATCTTCACGATCGTGCCTCCGAAGTATCGCCCCTTCAGCCAAATGTAGCATACCTTGTCGTTTTCGAGGAAGGGCACGTAATCACTTGGCCCTATCCTTGTCGGGACCTCGTATGGGGACATCGCCCTTACTGCGCTTGTCTTGCTCTCTCTCTTGTCCTTCAATCTACTCTCCTCAAGCATGTTGAGGAAATCTGTGTCTCCGCCTATGTTGAGCTGGTATGTCTCGTCGACCTTCACTCCTCTATCAACCGCCATCTTCACGAGGGTCTTGTGAAGCACCGTGGCGCCCACCTGGCTCATCACGTCATCCCCCGCGATTGGGAGCGACGCCCTGGAGAAACGGTCGGCCCACTCCTTGTCTGACGCTATGAAGACCGGGATTGCGTTCACGAATGCAACCCCTGCATCGAGTGCAGCCTCAGCGTAGGAGTGTGAGGCCGCGGTGCTCCCAACCGGGAGGTAATTGACCAGGATCTCAGCGCCGCTGTCATTCAGCTCAGAGGTTACGTCCACCTCCGGCTGACTAGAGACCTTGACCACTCCTTTCAGATACTTGCCTATTCCGTCGAGGAGGGGCCCCCTCTTTACCTTGACTCCGACCTCTGGGACCTCGACAATCTTCAGCGTGTTGTTCGGCGCCTGATAGATGGCCTGGGAGAGGTCCTTTCCAACCTTCCTCGAGTTCACGTCGAAGGCGGCAACGAATTCGATATCCCTTGGCGTGTACCCTCCCAGATCCCAGTAGGTGAGGCCTTCGTCCGGGCCCTTTCTTGAGTAGTAGTGGAGCCCTTGGACGAGAGCTGAGGCGCAGTTCCCCACGCCTGCTATGGCGACCTTGATCTTCGACAAACCTGATTCTCACGGCCGATTCCGCGGCCGTTAAAACGGTTCCCCAATCTCAGAGAATACTAATAATCGGTGCACGCGGCATCAGGGGCATGGAAGAGCTGTCTGCCGGGGCCGTCGTATACAGGAACGGAGATGAAGGGCGAAGCTACCTGCTTCTTCAGAATGCAGGGCGATGGGACTTCCCGAAGGGGGGTGTGGAGAAGGGGGAGTCTGAGGTGCAAACCGTGCTGAGGGAGGTCGAGGAGGAGACGGGGCTGATGGACCTGAAGATTGTACCCGGCTTCAGGAAGGTGATTGAGTACTTCTACAGGCGGGACGGGAAGAACATCCACAAGCAGGTGACCTACCTTCTGGGAGAAACGAAGGAGGTGAGGGTTAGGATCTCATTCGAGCACCAAGGGTTCGGATGGTTCCCTTACGGGGAAGCTCTGGACCGCGCGTCCTATGACAACTCGAAGGTAACGCTGAAAGAAGCCGAGCAGTTCCTACTCGGTTCTGTCTAGAAGTCGATCAGCGGATGACGCTCGGTCAGCTTGATGACCTTAATGTAGTGGAATCCCGGCTCGTCAGTCCTCTTGACGTACGTCGTCTCAATAATCTTGTCGTATGAATACCTCAGGAACCCCGAGGGTTCCTCCTTGGCCCTGGTGTAGAAGAATATCGACGCCTCCTCATAGTCGTCAATTCTCGCAAAGGTGCCGACCACCCATCCACTCCCATCCCTGAACCCAAAAAGGGGGAGGGGCGGCTCTTCAAAGAGAGTCTTGTAGGCGGCGACCTTCACGAGGCTCGGGATATTCTCCACTTCTATCGCCATGAACTTGTCGTGGAAAGAGGCCTTCTCGTCAAGCACGGAAGGCATCTTCTGGACCCTTATCACAGGGGCGTAAAGGTAGGAGGGGTTGCTCGCAGAGCTTACAAGCTGGACCTCTTCGCCGTCTCCCGTCGTGCGGTAGGCTAGGAACTCGTCGACCTGACCATTGTCGAAGTAGTAGAAGATGGGGGTCCCCATAAAGAGGTCAGCCTGGGCGGCAATCCTAGTCACTTTGCCGTGCCTGAATGCGAACAGGGGGAATGGAGCCCGCTCGAGCGCGCAGGAGAGCCTTCCAAGGTCGAGAATCGAGTCAAGGCCGACGTAGCATGCGCCTCCAATCTTCTGTTCGTCTCTCTTTGGCAACCGTCGGCGGCGGTGACTATGCTGGTTATAAGTTTGCGAAGTCGAACGGAGAGGTCTTTGGCTAGATCGCATGATCAGGACGAGCGGGGCATGAGCACCTGGAGGAAAGAGACCGCGGCCGATCTTGCCGACGCGGCGAAGAGGATAGAATCGGTCCTCGGCTCAATTGCCGGAGAGCCATCTCAAGACCAGCTCCGCTTTGTCTGGACTGCCTACGCAGAGATCGAGAAGAGCGTAGCTTTCATCAAGTTCGACCTGGACGAGGAGAATCCCGGGAGGTTTGTCAGGCTAAGGAACTATGCCGTGCCGGACGAAAGGCAGGCTCTGCAGTTCGCGCTCAAGAACCTGAGGAAGGGTACCGAAGCCTTCCAGTTGGGCGATTTTCGCCAGTCGCTCAAGGGGCTGCGCGAGGCAAGGAATTATCTGAGGGCATTGCTTCGGGAGAAGCGCCTCAGGCGCGCGAGGAAGGCCCGTTCAGGCTAGTCTATTCCTCAGCTTTCTTCTTCTTGGGCCGTGGCTTCTTTGTGGCCGCCTTCTTTGGCTTCCCTTTCGCCGCCTCTTCCTTCACAGCCTCCTCTGCAGGGGCTGCAGGCTCCTCCGGTTTCGCCTCTTCCGGGGCTTCCGCAGGCTTTTCAGGCGCCTTCTTCTCTTCCTCCTCTTCTTTCTCGCCCAGCTCTATCTCCTGAATCGTGAGCTCCTTCCCCGAGACGAAGACCCTGTACTTCTTCCTGACCCCGTTCATGTAGAGGAACCGCTTGATGTACGTCTTGACGTGCCTGGGCCTTACACCTTCTTTCACTTCTCCGTCCTCTATCTCAATCTCGCTGCCGGAGAGCGACGGCTTGGTCCCTACCCTGGGCTCGAGGAACGCAACCAGATCGTCTCCCTTGTCCTTTAGGGTGCCGAGGGCTACCTTCAACTCGGTCTCCCCGTCCTTCCCTTCCGATATATCTGTTCTCCTATTTGCCGTATCTCCGTCGGCGCTTCTGGTAGGTACGTATCGCCCTAAGCAGGTCGATGTACCTGAAGGCCGGCCAGAAGACGTCCACGAAGACAAGTTCTGAGTAGGCCCCTTGCCAGAGGAGGAAGCCGCTCATCCTCTCCTCGCCTGAGGTCCGGATGATAAGGTCCGGCTCCTGGTTCGGGAGGTAGGACGTGTAGAGCCTGTTCGAAACAGTCTCTTCTGTAATTGCGTCCGGGTCAAGCCTACCACCCTTGACGTCCTGGGCGATTGACCTTACAACGTCGGTTATCTCTGCCCTTCCCCCGTACGCCACAGCGATGTTGAGGTAGCTGTCGTTGAATTTGGCAGTCTTCTCCTCAATGGCCTTCAGCAGGTTGATGATCGAATCAGGGAGCAGGTCTAGCCGACCGATGGCCCTCACATTGACCTTGTATCGCATTATCCTCTCGTCACTGAGCAGCCTCCGAAGCCTTGCCTCGATTAGCCCAAAAAGTTCCTTCAGCTCGTCCGACGGCCTTTCAAGGTTCTCCGTTGAAAGTACGTACAGCGTAACTGTCTTAATCCCGAGGTCGTGGCACCAGTCCAGAAGTTCCTCGGCCCTGTTGGCGCCCTCCTCGTGGCCGAACCCCCTGTACACACCTTGGGTCTGGGCCCACCGCCTATTCCCATCAAGGATTATCCCTATGTGACCTGGGATTCCGTCTCGTTTCACCTGGGCCCTTAATCTCCCCTCGTAGAACCTGTAGGCACCAAGATACCTCAGCGCGGACTCTAGCATTGTTACTCGGTTTCTGCCGCGGGCCTCGGCCTGACCCTCGGATAAATGGTGATGGTCAGGACGAAGACAACCACCAGCCCGAGGAGTATGTACGAGATCAGAAGGAATGTGGCCTCGGTGGTGCCGTTCACCAGGAAGTCGGAGAAGGTAAGCACTGGAAAGTAGAGCATAGCGAGCATCACCAGGACGTAGCTGTCCCTCCGCCACCTGATGCTATCTCTGGCAATGTGAGACAGCAGTGCGCCTGTGGCATAGATGGCTATACCTGCCCACACCAGGTTTAGGCT
>Ga0187771_10000419_pt1 | contig 25951 bp, 18 predicted proteins | sample 0116_SJ02_MP15_1_FD_133139 | JGI IMG/M metagenome (GOLD analysis project Ga0187771, IMG submission 133139) | Tropical peat soil microbial communities from peatlands in Department of Meta, Colombia - 0116_SJ02_MP15_10_MG | ecosystem: Environmental > Terrestrial > Soil > Wetlands > Peat | place... | reverse complement strand
TACTTCAATTTCGTACGGAGAAACGTGTGATCCAAGCATCCTCTTAGCTAGGCTCTTAATCAGTGCCGCTTTAGTTCCAACCGAGAACAAGCTCAGCCTCAGGAGATTCTTCCCTACTATCTCTCGCCTAGTAAATCCGGTTACATCATACACTTTTGAGGTGGTTTCAAGGACCTTTCCTTTTCCGTCCACTATGGCAACGGGGTCAGCCATCAGGTTGAACAGTGTTTCGAAGTGTTCCCTTGCCTCTTCTGCCTCATCGCGTGCGCTAGTCAGCTCTGTTATGTCCGTGTACACTCCGATGTAACCCTGCAGCTTGCCTCCGTACGTTATTTTGGTGGCCGAGATCGAAACGGGCAAGAGAGAGCCGTCTCTTCTTTTTCTTACCGTGTTGTGACGCGCATAGCCTTGACATGCACGATCATCGAGCATGTTAGCTTCTTCCAACTTATCGTCAGGCACGACAACTTCGTTCAATTGTTTTCCCCTGATTTCAGCCAAAGAGTATCCGAACAGTTCCTTGAAGCGAGGGTTAATGTCTACGATCTGAAAGTCTGTGTCGAGAAAGACTGCGGCTTCAGGGTTGCCTAGAAACAAAGCCTCAAACTTTTGCTGGCTCTCAGAAACTAATTCCTCAACCTTCTTGCGTTCAGTTATGTCGATGCAGGTGCCGACCCATTCTCTAACGCTTCCGTCCTCTTGAAATACTGGAATGCCACGGGCCATGAAATAACGGTAAACGCCATCGTGCCTCCTCAGACGGTATTCGACATTATACTCGGTTTTGTTACGATTTGCCTCTTTCCACGCTAGTTCTGCGCGCTTAGCATCATCAGGATGAAGAGCGTTCGTCCATCCCCAACCTTTAACCTCCTCATAAGTCTGCCCAGTAAAATTCCTAAAAGAAGGAATATCCTCCACCACTTCTCCGCTGGCATTTGTGGTCCAGCCCAGCTCTCCGGTTATTTCAACGAAAGACCGATACCGCTCCAAGCTGGCAAGCAACTCCTGCTCTGCCTTCTTGCGTTCCGTGATGTCTCGGATAATGTCGACGAATCCTGTCGGTTTTCCATCTTCGTCTAAGAGTAACTCTGTCGTCACTTCTATCGGAACTTCAAGGCCATTTTTTGCAAGAGCAGCATATTCAATTGTTCTGCCCATTCCTGTTTGGGCAATTTCTATCGCGTTTTGCAAGGCTCTCGCTCGGTCTCTTTCAACCAGAAGGTCCTGCACGTTTTTGCCTATCAAATCACGCTTGTCTTCTCCACCATACATTCGAAGGGCAGCTTCATTGACATCCGCAACGTTTCCGTTTAAATCGCCAGTTATGATTCCGTCAGGGGAGGCTTTGACGGCGCTGGAAAAACGGCGTAGCTCTTGTTGATTCTTCTTCTCCTCTGTGATATCGGTGGATATGATCATCACTTGGTCAACCGTGTCCGCTGATTGCAAAGGCACAACACGCGCCCTGATCCATTCCCTCTTATGCAAGGTGTGCTCAAACTCTTGGATCTTGCCCGTAGCAAAGCATCTATCCACATTGCTTCTGGCCAGCTCGCGCTGGTCAGACGGCAACGATTCAATGGCATCCGTGCCGATCAGCTTCCCAACGTCATATGACAAGAAATGAGCTCGGTTGATCCGCACGTACCTGTGCATCCGATCAAGGATCATTATAAGATCAGGCGACCCGTAAAACTGTGCTTTGAGCTCAGCCTCACTTTTTATCAGCGCAGCTTCAATCCGCTTGCGTTCAGTAATGTCAACCACGATTCCTCGAGCGCCCACAACCTTGCCATCTCTGACAATTGGTACGCTGGACAATGAAACCGGGAAACGTGTTCCGTCCTTTCTGACGAAAACGTATTCGTTGCACTGTCGCATGTCTCCCGAAAACATTTTCTTCATGTTTTCCTTTGAACGCTCTGAGTCTTCGGGAGCAACGAGACGGTTAGCATCAAAACCATGAAAATCCTGCTCAGAATAGCCAGTGAGCTCAAATACTCTATTGTTAGCAAAGACAACGTTTGCGTTTGTGTCTATTTCAAACACCATTTCTGGCAGACGGTTTACAAGCTCTCGGTACTTGGCTTCGCTTTCCAAAAGAGCTTCTTCAGCCTTTTTCCTTTCTGTGATGTCTCTCACGATAGCTAGAGAGCCTGTTGGCACGTCGTTTTTCTGAATGAGCGTAGAGCTTATTTCAATTAGCCTTTTCTCACCGTTCTTCTTTTCGATCTTGAACTCGAAACTTTCCCCTGGTTTACCTGTTGCTTGCTCCCTTAGCTTCTCAACTAGAATAGGCAAGTCTCTTGAACTGACAATGCCCAAGTCAAGGAAAGATCTTCCGACAATCTCTTCCTTTCTCTTTTAAGCTATTTCGGCTGCCTTCTGGTTCACGTCCACGATTCTTCCAGATAGATTCACAAAGACAAGTCCATCGTTTGCCTTCTCGAACAGGTTTCGGAATTTCTCTTCAGATTCGTATTGTTTTTCTTCAGCTCTTCTCGTTTTGGCTAATTCTGTGATGCTGTGAGCCAGCTCCACGAAAACAGTCTCGGTCTCCCCCACTTTGTTAAGGTACTGGTTGGCTCCCAAGTTGAGCGCTTTTATTGCTACTTCTTCTCTTCCTTTCCCTGTGAACATGATGAACGGGATCATATTTCCACTAGTTCTCAAGGTCCTTAGAAGGTCTAGGCCGTCCTTTCCCGGCATCTGGTAATCCGAAACAACGACGTCAAACTTCTCCTTTTCAAGCTTCTTCAAAGCTTCCTCAACAGAAAGCGCTGCGTCAACCTCGACTGGTGCCTCCGTCTCCAGACACTGTTTGGTAACCTTGAGAATACCTGAATCATCATCCACGTGCAGAACGCGGATTTTTTCATTTAATTCAACCACGGCTTTCGCCGAAAACTCCACAACTGCTCCGTCCATTTTGACCGCTTCCATGCCTACCGCTGACCTGAAACACTGAATGGTCAAATGAAGAGCAGCATACGCCATAAAGCAATTATGAACACGCAATCAATACGCGGAATCACAGGACCGCGCAACGAACCGGGAGTTTACAACCCTGCTAGACTCTGCTTACCTGCTCTCCACAGCCGATTCTGATCGATTAGGGCACTATTCTGATCTTTCTATAGTAATGATGATCTAGAGAATTGACCGAGAAGAAAAAACGAGAAACTAGACGAAAGTCAGCCTTTCTCGATAGTTGCCTTCATTTTTTTGAGCTCTTCACTGAGTATGCCCTCGAGCTTCGCCTCTCCTCCAGGGCCAAGCACTCTTCCGATGCAGGGAACCCCTGCAGATACACACCACGTAACCTTCGTGCCCTCAGGTACTTCGGCAAACGCTACAGTGATAGGTTGTCCCTTGATGTCTACCTCTCCATATTCTCCATCTGACCATACGCTCTCGATCTTTTCAAGCGGAAAACACGTGTATCTGAATACTCCTTTCGCGGATTTTCCTAAAATGACGCCCTCTTGCACTGCCGTAACCACACTAGCTTCCCTTTTACGAATCTTGGTGGACTTCCACACCGTCTTCTCATATTTCGTCAGGTTTTCCGGTTTGCTGAACCATCCGAACACTTCTTTTCTCGGAGCCCTGATAACCATGGAAACTTCAACTTTTACCATAACATCGCCCTTCCCTTAGCAACTGCTATATGATTCCACAGCGTATTTATGATTTTTCATAGATACCGAAAATGATCGAAAACCTTTTCAGAATGCAGGTCACAACTGCCTAATGGTTCTATGGCATGTCTGATGCCTCTCGCGCGCAGCGATTTCTGAATCAAGCAGTGGAGTGTGAGCGAGATTACGATTGGCTGGGCGCGGCCAAATCTTACGAGAATTCATCGCACCTATTGTCTTCAACTGATTTCCTGAGGATAGGCAGGATTCAGGAAAAAGTTGGTTATGCCTTTTTTAGATCGGCTATGCAAGCTGACAGCAAAAATGAGTTCAGAAACAGGATGCATGAGGCTGTTGCAAACTACGAGAAAGCCAAAGAATCCTATGAGAGACTAGGCGACATTGGAAAGAAACCATGGATATTTCGCTGCAATGCTACGATCGCATTCATGAATTATCGACTTGCATCGGAACTGCCTGAAAAGAAGAGACTCGTTGATGAGTGTTGGCAACTGACAAAAGAGACTTTAAAAGCTTTCAAAGATGCTGAGAATTCTTCGGAATACGGGAAAACATACAGCCAGCTCTCATCAAGCGCGTATCACGTGTATGATCTCGAGTGGAAATTTCAAGCGCGTGAGAAGACCATAAAAGAGGCGATGATTTACGGAGAGCAAGCAGTCACCATGCTTTCCAGCGTGGGTGACTACGACGAACTCGCGAAAGCCTACACGAGAACGGCCTCATTCCTAAGTACGCTCGGATGGATTTTCACTCCTTACCTTGACGTGAAGATGAGTCATCTGCATAAAGGTCTCGGCTACTGGCAGAAAGCCAATGAGCTTTCGGAAAGAACCGCCCTGCTTGAATTGTTAAGCATGTCTCGTGCACCTGAAAGTTGGAGTGTTGACGAGACTCTGATGGCTTATCAGAAAGCGCTAGACTACGCAAAGAAAACAAGGGATAAACTGCTTATCGGAACGGCACTCGATCAATTGGCTTACGCTAGTTTCTGGAAAGCACTGAGAGCCGAAGACCCTGACAAGAGGTTGCAGATGACCGAAGGAGCCTTGCAATACGCTGAGGATGCCAACCAGCAGTTCTTACCAATCTGCTTCACAAGCCCACGCGGTGATACGCTTTGGGTAGGAGCGCCTCACACTGAGTATTACTGGATATTGGCTCTATGGGAAACTGACCCTAGGAAAAGACATGATTTGCTAGAAAAGGCAGCAAAAGACGGAACCGAGGCGATAAGACTGGCCGAAAACACAGGCTACCCTGAAATCATATCAACGGCACATCACGTGATGAGCAAAGTGCTAGTAAGTTTGGCCCAAATAGAGATGAACTTGAAAGACAAAAGAAAACTTCTGAAAAAAGCATTGGAACACAGAAACGAGTCCATAAAAACTACGGAGCAACTTGCTCCCCTGAATTACTGGGTCCGCGGCGTCATGTGGAACTACCTGGCTGATCTAAAAGCGGAGCTGTCAAACATCGAAAAAAGATTTGAAAACAAGAGGACTATGTTGGAAGAGGCAATCTCAAACAAGGAAATTTGCCTGCACCTATGCATTAAGGATAGTTTGAACTTTGAAAAGATAGGGGAGCTATCATATTTCGTTGCTCTCGCGTATTACCAGTACTCTTACGGAGAATTGTTGAACCGCATTTACGCGTTAACAAGCAATGTTGAGCAGCAAAGAAAAGCAATCAAGGCCTTCGAGCAGGCCGCTGAGACCTATAGAAAACTGAACCTGTTCAGCTACGCCGCTGTGTGCTTCTGGAAGGCCGCGAGATGCGACGACGCTCTCTGCGAACACCTGAGCGCCGCTGAGAAATTCGTTCTGGCTTCCAACAGTTACCAAAGCGCAGCCGAGAAGATTCCACAACTCAGAGACTTTTACCGTGACCATGCACTCTACATGCAGGCTTGGAGCGAAATCGAGAAGGCAAGACATCATCACAGGAGACAGGAGTACGGGCTCGCAGAACAAAACTTCGAGAAAGCCGCAGACATACACAAATCCTTGAAACAATGGAGTTGCCTCGCTCCAAACTACGCCGCATGGGCCAGCGTTGAACACGCAGAAGAGTTAAGCAGACAAGACCAGAGCGAAAAAGCCCTCCAAGCCTTCGAACAGTCAACATATCTCTTTGAAGAAACCAAGAAATCCATTCAGAAAGGGCTTGCCAAGATCGAAGATGCGAGCGAGAAACAAATGGCCACACAGGTATTAACCGCAACCGACGCCAGGCGTGAATACTGCAAGGCCAGAATCGAAATCGAAGAAGCAAAAATCCTAGACAAGAAAGGCGATCACTACGGCAGCTTCGAAAAATACGGTTCAGCAGTAGAAACCTTTCAGAAAATAATCCAGAAAGTCGAGTCGGAACAAGACAAGAAAGAATTCACTCTCATCACAACTCTCTCTCAAGCCTGGGCAAGAATGACACGCGCAGAAACTGAAGCGTCCCCAGAGCTATACCTAGAAGCATCCAAGCTTTTCGAGAAAGCGAAGGAGCTCAGCACCAACGAGAAAGCGAAAATGTTAGCGCTAGGACACAGCCGCTTCTGCAGAGCGTTAGAAACTGGAACAAAGTTCGCTGACACCGGAAACGCAAAATTCCACAAGAACGCCATCCAGCAACTAGAAAGCGCCGCGAAGTACTACGTACGAGCTGGCTTCCAGAACGCGTCAGAGTACGCCAAAGCCACTGGACTGCTCCTCGACGCGTACGGGTACATGGACCATGCCAAGAGAGAAGCAGACCCCGACAGAAAAGCACGACTTTACACAATGGCCGAAAGAGTCTTGCAGATATCAGCAAACTCATTCATGAAAACAGAACACGCAGAAAAAAAGTGGCAGGTCTTAGCACTTTTGAAAAGGGTGCAGGAAGAACGAGAAGTGGCTGTGTCTCTGACTGAAGTATTACACGCTCCATCGATTATTTCGTCAACGAAGTCTTTTGCCACGCCGACTCCGACAAGTGAAGAAGCAGTAGGTCTAGAACGATTCGAGCACGCCGACGTACAGGCAAAGGTCATAGCTCGCCCGAAGCAGCTCGAGGTTGACGAAAACCTCGACTTGGAGATAGAACTAGTCAACGCGGGCAGAGTTCCAGCCCTGTTGACCAAAATCACGCAAGTCGTTCCCGAAGGCTTCCAGCTGGCAGGAAAACCAGAAGTTTACCCCGTTGAAGACAGCTATCTCAACATGAAAGGAAAACGACTTGAGTCATTAAAGACGGAGGAAGTTAGGCTATTTCTAAGGCCGAAGACTCCAGGAGTCTTCTCCTTAAGACCTACGATACTGTATCTTGACGAGGAAGGCAAATACAGGTCACACGAACCTGAACCAATAAGCATCATAGTCAAAGAACGCGAAATTGAGGGATTGCACGCCCCTGCGCTGAGGGTTCAGGAGAGAGCTGCAGATCGTATTGCAACCGGGTACGAAGACCTTGACAACATGCTTCTGGGCGGGATACCTCAAAAACACGCAGTAATACTAGCTTCACCTTCCTACGATGAAAAAGACCTGCTGATTAAGAGATTTCTTGAGACTGGGGCAAAAAAAGGTGAGGCCACATTCTACGTTACTATCGATCCAGTCGAAGCCAAACCCCTTGCAGAAGAGTTTCAATCAAACTTTCATCTTTTCATTTGTAATCCGCAAGCCGACGCTATAATCAAAAACCTGCCCAACGTGTCCAAATTAAAGGGGGTTGAAAATCTGACTGACATAAGTATTGCTCTGACATCGGCCATCCGTCAACTTGACCCCGAGCTGAAGAACCCGAAGAGAATTTGCATCGGTCTCATCTCAGACGTTCTTCTACAGCATAATGCCGTTCAGACAAGAAGGTGGTTGACCTCACTCCTCACCGAATTGAAGTCAACAGGATTCACAATCTTGGGAGTCATCAATCCTCAGATGCATCCCTCTCAAGAACTTCAAGCAATCATGGACCTTTTCGACGGAGAGATCAGCATCTTCGAAAAAGAGACCGAGAGAGGCCCCGAAAAACACTTGAAAGTCCAGAAGATGAGTAGCCACAAGTATCTAGAGGGCGAACTGGTTCTGAAGAAGGAACAGCTTTAGCGTGGATTATAAGCCTGCGTGCATCAGTAGCTGGCGTCTTCGTAGACGGAATCAGGGGTTGTTCTCCACCACGCATCAGGATTCGCATACTTGATCACGGGCTCAGCTTTTTCATTCTTTTTCTCATCCCTAACGACGAACTTCTCCATTTTTGACAAGAGCTCACCGTGAATCTCTTCGTCTCTGATAATGCTTTCGAAGATGTCCTTCACGTCGTCTAAATCCACATCGTAGGTTTCACGGATTTCTTTCGTCAAGTACTCAAGCGTCTTCAGTTGAGTTAGGGTGTAATACTCTTCACCAGCGGTGCTTTCCAAAGCCCTGAGCTTCTTGACGAGCGAAGGTATGTTCTCTCTCGATAGACTCCTCGTCTCAGAGATCTCTCGGCCAAGATCGTCAATCATCTGCCCAGTGGGACCAAACCTCTTCTGGCAAACCTTCTGCTTGATTTTCGATTCAGCGATGGTGTCTGCTATTCCTCCAAGAACTGCCGAATGTTTCTGACTGTCATACGCTATATGGAGCAGCAGAGACCGCACAAACGGAAGATCAACTCTTTCGGCCAGGTCTCTGTAGAGCCTGTATGTTTTCTCTTCCAACAGGCCGAGGCATCTCAGAGAATCTGCAAGGGCATAACGCTTTTCCTTCCCCATTCTTTGACTTCCTCAAGCGTAGGACGACAAATCCGTGATAAACGATTTATGAATCCAAAATCCACCCGCGATTCGACAGGTCTAATGCTCAATGATTCTTAGGAAAACGACGCACACACCAGGAAGGATTAATGAACACTAACATGCACTCAGGGTACGAGAATCGTGAATACTTATCTGTCGGAGTATCCGTTGGTCCCAGTTCTTTCTTCTTCAGACAAGGTTGGCATCACCCTGGCTGGTGTGACCGGGGCTGCAATGGCTATCAAGGTCTGCGTTCGAAGCACTCCTTTCACACGGTGGATTCTATCAACTATCTTGCCCAATTCGTCTATGTCCGAAAACCGTATCAGAACCACTGCGTCGACCTGTCCTGTAACCCCATAAGCCGTTATCACACCTTCAACCTTGAGCACGGCTTCAAGAGCCTGCCACAAAATACCTCTTTCGGTGTTGACTAGGACGAAGGCCTCCAATCGTCTTCCTCAAGATCCAACAGTGTGCCCTACAGCATAAATCTGTTACTAAAAGACCAGCGTATGTGAACTCAAATCGTAGTATGAACTGGTTCGCTCAGCAACCATTATTTCCTAAACGGCCGTTGTGGGCCCCAGCCTCTTGTTGGCGCCTGGTCGAAGTCCAATTAGCTACGCGTCGGTGTATCCAAAAAAAAGATAGGGTGGGAGGCTAGCTGAGATCAATTTCTTTCAGAAACGCCAGGTTCGGCAGGCTGTCTAGCACTATTTTCGCTTGAGACACAGTGTACAGCACATCGTCGATGTAGAGAGCTCGCGTGATCCAGTAGTTGTAGTCAGGCATGACTCCATTGTTCTGTCCGTGTGTGATGGTGCCATCCAAAGCGATTCCTCCGGTGAGTGTTACGTTGAAGACGTAGGCTCCCTGCCACACTTGTGTACCGTAGGCGTAAGATGGCACTCCGCCCGGATACTGCTTTGGATCTATCTTCGCGACTTCCACAGGAATTACAAGCAAGTCCCTAGATTCGTCGAACAGGAACGCCTTAGGATCACTCAGGACTGGAGAGTCGCTTCCCCTGTCGCCGATCGTGTAGTTGGCTATCTGTAATGGGTTGCTCACGTCGCTGACGTCGAAGAGGGCGACCTTTATGCCCTGATACCAAGCAAAGTTTCCATCTTCAGCCGCAACTGCCTCTTTTCCAATTCCGATCAGATGATTTTCATCGTAAGGGTAAAGGTAATCAGAATACCCCGACACGTTCAGCTTGCCTAATATCGCGGGACTAGTTGGCTTACTCAGGTCTATCACAAACAATGGATCTGTTCTGATGAAAGTCACGAGGTAGCATCGGTCACCCATGAACCTGGCCGCATCTAAGTTTTCTCCGTCTGCAATGTTCTCAAGCTTTCCGACTATGCTAAGGTTCATGTCTAGCACGTAAAGGCTATTAGTCTGAGATGGGCCGCTTGCTGATTTGGCCGTTGTTCCATTCAGAATTGTGATTGGCAGGAACGCGTACGTCCACTGCGTCGTGGCTATTCGGAAATATCCGCCGTACTCGTCCATAGAATACTGATTGATCTCTTGCCCTGGAACCGTGCCTTTAGCCATAGAAGTTACGTTGCTATTTTGCACTTGCAAGCGGTAGATCACTGTGTCTCCGCTCATGGAGGGGAAGGTAACGTAGATGTTGCTCGAAGACATGTACATGTTTCTCGGATCTCCCATCATAATAGTCGTGGTCGAGGGTTCTTCCGTCGCGTTCTGGGTATTCATGGCAACGATAGTCGTGAAATAATAGTATACGTCGGAGCTGTTGCAGTAGTGGATCTCGGTCGGCTGCGCCAGTCTTGCGGAACCGTCAAAGTAGATGTCTGGAAGAACAGCGGAACCGTTGACAACATAGCTGGGTTGAGCTATCACAACGTAAACGTAGTTGCCAGTCATCCGCGAGTTAAAGTATCCTCCGGTCATAGCGAAGTCCGTCAGTAATGTCGGATTTGTTCTGTTAGAAACGTCATAAAGCTCAACAAAGGTTTTTACATCCGGGAAATACGCGCCAATGTATGGTGCGCCTGATATAGAGTTGTAAACTGGTCCAGAAACAGCCTCGGTATAGTTGTAGCCGAGGACTACGAGTCGATCTTTGTTCACAAAGATTCCGGCAATGTATGTTTCATTGCCAAAAGCTATGGTGGACAGAAGCTGCGCATCGTCAGGCGGGTATGCTCTGAGCATAGACACTTTGCTCCCAGACACGACATAGAGGTACTGGCCGTCACTCTTCACTGTGTCCGCCTCATCGACTCCTGCAACCTGAACGTTCGTCTCAGAGTATTGTGTGCCAGTGGCGGAGAGAGCCTCACTCATGCCATAAAAAGTAATCGAGGGGCTGACTGCCTGGATTGCAGAGATGGATCTCACGGAATCGACGGCTGGACCGAACATCATGATATCGTTGGTCGGGAAGCTCTCCATCTTAGAATTGGCCACAAGATAGTGATTCAGCTCAGAATAAGATGAAAAGGTCTTGAAAACGGAAGATTCAGCGATCGGTATCGTCGGTACCAGACCCAGATTGTAGCACAGCGTGCCCAATATGACCGCGATAAGAACAGCGACGACAGCGTATATTCCAGCGCGTTTCTTCACTTCTTTCTGCATTTCAACATCCCTACGATCTAATGTCTTGATGCCTAATTTTATTCTAAGCCTTGGTACGATACGTTCTAGAGGCTAGTACGGCTTCAACATCCATACACGCACGGCCTCATACCAGAAAATAAAGGAGACGACGGCTCCGAAGATCAATATGAACAGGTTCTCTCTGGTAAACCCTCCCATGAGCACGAGCAGATATGCTATGTAGAAGGTGGTGGAGAAGACTGCATAGAAAAAATACCTCGGAAAAAGCAGCCTTCCCAGCTTAACGAAATGTCTCAGCACTCCGATCTTGACTTCGCTGACCAGGGAATAGCTGCCTCCCACATCCTGTTTTGTAACCAGCCCCAACTCGCGCAACTGCTCAAGATGATGCTGAGCCACACTTGGACTGCTAAAACGGAGTTCTTTCTGAACCTCACGAACGCTCATCGGGCGACTATTCTTCAAAAGAAGCCAATACACCTTCCAATCTTTTCCTCGAAGAGAATACTCAAAATCTGCTTCGCCTTCAACGTTCAAGGTCCCGAATCCCTGCAAGCCATTGGCACCGTGTGGCTTATAATTCCAACTGTTAGAACGTTTTTCTCTGTTAGTAATGCATGTTTAATCGAAGCTCAGATTTGAAGTCAGCAGGGTCTGTCTCGTGCTTCTAGCTTCATAGAAAAGGTTTCATTCCGTATATGAGCTGTTGACAGTTTTCTAAACTGATGATTCTCTTAAACCTGAAGCGGGAGGGTACGGAGATTCATGCGTCCTGAGTGAATGGTTCCGTCAAGCATATTCAAAACTGTCCATTAAACTCTCAGATTGTTCCGCTGGAAACCCTGCCGTAACATCTTTAAATAATCAGGGGAATCATAGGATGTCGATCCGAATGAATCGAAAGGGAACCATCTTATTCGCCGGCAGCAGTGCAACCGTCTTAGGCCATGGAATATTTCATCTGCAAGGACGTTCAAGAATCGAGAAATCGCGGAGAATTTCCCGACAAGAAAGCAACCCTGAGTCGACAAATCCACCTTCGCCACAGAGCCAGCAACCATACGAAAGAAGATTTTCAATTTCCCATAGATTTGTGAAGATCATAACGTCACCCTCTGAAGCCATGAAAGACGTCGCGCTTGCCCCAGACTATTTAGGCCCTATAACGATCGTTGCTCTTGAAGTGATATTTCTCGTGGCATACATAGGGCTAGTTCTATCAAAATTCAGTTTCACAGGAGCCTCTGCAGCAGACGTAAGCGCAGTGTGGGGAACCGTGGTCAGCATCGCCGTCGGCGTCCTGATCGTCGCCGGTTCAATCATGTACACCGTGTTCTGGTTGGTTAAGTCCCTGCTCGCACGAACTCTCTTAAACAGCGGAAGCGAGTGGAAATTCAAAACAGCAGCTTCAGTCACTGGCTACGCATACCTTGCAGACCTGATCGTGCTCGTGGTCATCACAATAGTCGTGCCATTGCTCATGCCCACAGTCACCATAGACACTACTCTCTCACACAGCGAGTTGGCTGCGAAGTTGCAATCTCAAATCGGTTGGATTAGCATCATTTCGATTCCCCTCGAGCTACTAAGTCTAATCTGGAAGTCATATCTCGGAGGCTTAGGCTCACATTATGGAACAGACGGAAAATGCTCCGTTAGCAAAGGCTTCGCCGTGTTCCTTGTTCTTGCTCTAATCGGCTGGGCAATTTCATTCCTAATACGAGGATTCTGACAGTGTAAATCGATGCCCAGCGAATTTTCTGAAGATCTTCCAAAGTCTTCGAACAGGAACCATCGAGGATAGAGGCATGTACACGGCCTAGAACCCGGATAACCATCAAAGCTGCAGCCTGTAGGTCGTCATGCAAGAACAATCATTGCCGGACTGGCGAGAACATTTTTATCACCCGCTCCTAGAGCCATACGTTAGTATCCGTCATGACTTCACATGTAAGAGACGGAGTTGTCTTCGACATCAAGAGATTCGCGTTGGATGATGGACCTGGAATACGGACCACCGCCTTTCTAAAGGGATGTCCGCTATGCTGCTGGTGGTGCCATAACCCAGAGGGACAATCGCCGGCGCCGGAGCTGATGTACAGAAAAAACTTATGCCTGAGCTGCGAAGAATGCGAGAAAACTTGCTTGCAGAGAGCACTGTCCTTCAAGGAGAAGCATCTTCGCATAGACAGAGACAAGTGTAACCTGTGCGGAGCCTGCGTTCACGCTTGCCCCTCCGGAGCCCTCACGATCATTGGGAAGAGAATGAACGTGGATGACGTCATAGAAGAGTTAGCCAAGGACTCAGCGTTCTACGATCAGTCAAAAGGCGGGATCACGGTTTCAGGCGGGGAACCACTGATGCAGCCGGGCTTTCTTGAATCAATCTTGGCCGCGTGCAAGGAAAAGCACATTCACACGGCGGTCGACACGTCTGGATTCGCATCCCCAAGCACGCTCAGAAGAATGAGGGAAAAGACAGATCTCTTCCTCTACGACCTCAAGATAATTGACGACGACAAGCACCGAAGATTCGTAGGCGCCTCTAATAGGCGCATCCTAGAAAACTTCAGGACACTGGCCGAAACGGGAAGCCGCTTACTCGTAAGGTTTCCAATGATTCCGAACATCAACGATGATGAACTCAACATTAAGCAGACGGCTGAATTCATCACTTCCTGCGGCATAAACAGCATATTCCTTCTTCCTTACCACCGGTCCGGAATCGAAAAGTACAGAAGCCTCGGAAGGAAATACAGGCTCAAAGAAACTGAGACTCCTTCAAACCGCAGGATTAAAGCTGCCAAGAAACGGTTTGAGACGCATGGAGTACGAGTAACAGTCGGTGGGTGATTATTTGAACATCAGGGTTAAGAAGCTAAGACAGGAAAGCCTCAACGCGAAACCATTCATCACGCCTGAAAGAGCGCTGCTAATCACAGAATTCTACGAGAAACACGCCGAGGACGACGCGTCGACGCCAGTTAGGAGAGCGTTAGCCTTGAAATATCTTCTTGAAAACAAGAAGATATGGATCGGACAGGGAGAGCTCATCGTCGGAGAGAGAGGACCATCTCCGAAGGCAGTGCCAACCTACCCGGAAATATGTTGCCACAGCCTCGAAGACCTCGACATCCTCCATTCTAGAAAGAAGACGCCGTACCTAGTCAATGAAGAGACGAGGAAAACGTACGAGGAGAGAATAATCCCCTTCTGGAAAGGAAAATCCATACGCGAAAGAATATTCGAAAACATGCCACCCGAGTGGATTGCAGCTTTCGAGTCGGGCATCTTCACCGAATTCCTGGAGCAGAGGGCTCCTGGACACACTGTTCTAGGACGCAAGATATACGGTAAGGGCATGCTAGACTTCAAAAAAGACATCGCCAAAGCGATGAGAACACTCGACTCTGAAGACGGCGCAGATGCTTACAGGAAGAAGAAGGAAGAGCTTAAAGCAATGCAGATCACGACGGAAGCCATCGTGCAGTACGCTGAGAGACACGCAGAAAAGGCAAAAGAGCTCGCTTCCTCAGAGAAAAACCCTAACAGAAGGGAGGAACTCGAGAAGATCGCGAGCGTTTGCATGCACGTTCCAGCTCATGAACCGCGAGACATGTGGGAGGCGCTGCAGTACTACTGGTTCGTTCACTTAGGCGTAATAACGGAACTGAACCCGTGGGACGCCTTCAACCCCGGCAGGCTCGACCAGCACCTTTACCCCTTCTACCAAAGAGACTTGCAAGAAGGAACCCTGAACAGAGAAAAAGCAAGGGAACTGCTGCAGCTCTTCTGGATCAAATTCAACAATCAGCCCGCGCCGCCGAAGGTCGGAGTGACCGCTGAAGAGAGCAACACGTACAACGACTTCACGCTGATAAACACGGGCGGACTCACGCCTGAAGGCTCAGACGGCGTGAACGAGCTCTCTTATCTAATACTAGACGTGGTGGAAGAAATGAGAATCCCTCAGCCTGGCTCGATGGTTCAAATAAGCAAGAAGACGCCCGACGAGTTTCTGAAGAGAGCCTTAAGAATCATAAAAACAGGATTCGGACAACCGTCAGTCTTCAACACGGACGTCATCATCCAAGAGCTGCTCAGACAGGGAAAAACAATCGAGGACGCCCGTAGCGGAGGAGCAAGCGGATGCGTAGAGACAGGAGCCTTCGGCAAAGAATGCTACGTCCTCACGGGCTACCTCAACCTGCCGAAGATACTCGAAGTCACGCTCAACAACGGCTTCGACCCTGTAAGAGGACTGAAAATCGGACCCTCAACAGGAGACCCAGCCAGCTTCGAAGCTTTCGAGGATCTCTTCGAAGCTTTCAAAAAACAGCTCGAATACTTCATCAACGTCAAGATCAGCGGAAACAACATCATCGAAAGCATGTACGCTGAACAGCTTCCAGCACCGTTCCTGTCGCTTCTCATAGACGACTGCATCGCGAATGGCATGGACTACAACGAGGGAGGAGCAAAGTATAACACGACGTACATTCAGGGCGTGGGGCTCGGAACAATAACAGACTCTCTAGCTGCCATACAGCACAGCGTCTTCAACGAGAAACAGACAACCATGAAGGAATTGCTCAGCGCGCTGAAGACTAACTTCGAAGGAAACGAGAAGCTCCGGCAGCGACTGTTGAACAAGACGCCGAAGTACGGAAACGATGATGAACGTGCTGATCAGACGATGCGAAAAGTCTTCGAAGCCTACTACCGCGCCGTCGACGGCAGACCAAACACGAAGGGCGGAGCCTACAGAATAAACCTGTTGCCCACCACCGTTCACGTCTACTTCGGAAGAGTCACTGGCGCCACAGCTGACGGAAGGAAAAAAGGTGAACCGCTCTCCGAAGGCGTATCCCCGGTGCAGGGAGCTGATAGAAAAGGACCGACAGCCGTCATAAAATCCGTATCAAAAATCGACCACGTGAAGACCGGCGGTACGCTGCTCAACCAGAAATTCTCACCGGAGCTACTAGCAACAGAAGAAGGCCTCGAAAAGCTCTCAGCCCTCATCCGCACATACTTCAATTTAGACGGACACCACATCCAGTTCAACGTGATCAACGGGGCTACATTGCGCGAAGCACAGAAAAACCCAGAGAAATACAGGGACCTTCTAGTCAGAGTCGCCGGCTACAGCGACTACTTCGTCAACCTCAGCACCGAACTGCAAAACGAAATAATCAAAAGAACCGAACACAAGACCTTCTAGCAGCGCAAGGCAGCCACGAGCAACTCAAATCAAGCGTATCAACAAGAGACAAAGGACTTATCAAAAGAGACAAGAATAAGCCCAGACAAGCGGGAGCAGTCTGAAAAGCAGGCATTTTGAGCATAAGTGCACCATTGTTTTGTGGAGTGTCGGGACTTATACTACGAGGTCAGCCCAACATGAAAAATTCCAGTTCAACATGCACAGATTCAAACACAAGTTCAAGACAGAAGTGTGGAAGCAAAGAATCGGTCCAAACAGGTACTTCCAACATAGCGGGACTTATGAGTTCAGAAAACTCTAACACATTGGGGTTTGCGACCATAGGCTTTATGCTTCGGTTCCCTCAGAAGCCCAGCGACTCTTCTTTTCGCCCTTTCCGGTTATCACCAGTTCCTTCTTGAAAATCGGCGCTTCTTTCTTGTATCTCTCCACAGCCCTTTCCAAAACGGGAAAAACGTTTCCACGATGAGAACCCGCGACCAAAACGTAAACGAGGTCCTCACCAGCCTTGAACTCGCCCAGCAGATGATGAATCTGCACATCGACTATCCCAGGCGTCTTCCGCAAATCGTCACATATTCCCGCCAGAACCTCATCAGCCTTCTCCTCATACGCCTCCAAGACCAACTTTTCAACTCTGTCACGCTTCGCAGTCACCGCGCGGACGACGCCGATGAAGACCGCAACGGCGCCAGCTCTGTCGAAGCCCCTCACCTGCCTAACGCCTGCCAATCCTTCTAGTAGCGAAAAGGTTCCCTTCTCATGAACCCCTGCTCGAGCTGTTTCATCAACCAAGCTTAACACCCTGACCTTGACGAGCACCTAGTTCTTGACGAGCATGCTACTTAAACTGTTCAGAAGCTTAAGATATTCCCTCGACGTCCGCTGAGCCTCATCTACAGAAACCCTGGAAAACCTGACTGATCCACCCGGCCTAGCCTGACCGAGAACGTTCAAATCAGGACTGATCACCACGGCCATCTTCGCGTAACCGCCCGTGGTCTGCGCATCCCGCATGGCCACGATCGGTCTACCATCCTTAGGAACCTGAACAGCGCCTGGAAGAAGAGCATCAGAAACTATGTCGGCACCATTCTTGTGCGAAACCAGAGGACCGTCAAGACGATACCCCATACGATCAGCCTCAGAAGTAATCTTATACGAGCCTGAAAGAAACATTCTCAAACCCTCCTCCGCGAACATTTCCTCCTGAGGACCCAGAACCACCCGGGCCTCAACGCGATCCGCAAACCGTGACAACAGCTTCTCAGACAGCGAATATTCAAGGCTCAAAGGAGCAACGCTGAAACGACTGATCACATCTCCATTTCTCAACGCTCTACCACTCAGTCCACCGAACCCTCCGCGGACAAACGTCGACCTGCTCCCGAGCACCACGGGCACGTCCACGCCTCCCTTCACGGAGACGTAAGCCCGACACCCACCTCGAACACTGCCAAAGGACAACACATCACCTTTCTTCACGCTAAGAGTCCGCCACATCGAAACGTCTTGAGCGTTAACCATCGGAGAGCACTCGGCGCCTGTCACAGCTATCTCCATCGCACACAGGGCTTCAAGCTCAGGACCGATGATCGTCGTTTCAAGACAGGCGCAGCCAGGCACGTTACCAACGATGAGGTTAGCTGCAACCAGCGAAAACTGATCCATCCCGCCACACAGGGGAACACCGTACCCGAGGAACCCACTCCTTCCAAGGTCCTGAACTGTCGTGAACAACCCGGCCCTCAGAACGAGGAAGCATTCCGCCATCCTCTCATCCTCGGAGCGAAGCCCTATACTCATCTTCAGAAATCGGCTGAAACCTCACTCTGTCCCCGGGACTGAGCAGCGCAGGAGGTTCATGCAATGGATCAAAAAGCCTGAGAGAAGTCCTGCCGACTATCCGCCACCCACCCGGAGCTTCACACGGGTAGATTCCAGTCTGCTTCTCAGCTATTCCGACCGAGCCTGCTGCGACCTTCAACCTCGGTGTCTCGAGGCGCGGCGTCGCAATCTCATCCGCCACGTCGCCTAGATACGGGAAGCCCGCGACGAAGCCTAGCATGTAAACCCTGTAGTCCCTATTCGAATGAAGACTAATGACCTGCTTCTCACTCAGCCCGTGAAGACGCGCCAAGTAACCAAGATCAGGCCCGTATTCTCCCCCGTAAACAACTGGGACAACGATTCTCCTCGACGCCGTTTCATCCAGAAGGTTTCCTCCCACGATTTCCTGGAGGTCTTTGATAAGGAAGACCAGTTGTTCATAACTCGTCTTCAACGAGTCATACCGCACCAGCAACGATCTATAGGTGGGTACGAGTTCAACGACTCCTCTGAGCCTAGCCTTAGATATGGCATTGTTCAAAGCGAGGACCCTGCGGTTTATCTCGGGGCTGATCACATCAGCAAATTCAACCACTAGAGCTGCCTCTCCGAAGGGGCAGTACCGTACTGGAGAGAACGGAACGGTCTTCATGATCGGGCCGCGGGTCTAACTAGATGAAGACGCCTACGGGCTCAACCCTGATTTTCGCCTCAACCAAACCTTTCTTCAGTGCCTGAGTCAGCTTCACCGCGTTCGGAGTATCCCCGTGAACGCAGATCGTGTCAACTCGATCCAGCTTGAGCACTCTTCCGTCAACAGTCTCGACGGTTCCTTCCTTGACAGCGTCGACTGCCCTCTGAACGACCTGTCGCTCGTCTCGAACCATCGAGCCTTCCTGAACCCTCGAAACCAAGCTTCCGTCAAGATTGTACGCTCTGTCAGCGAAGAACTCCAACGCAACTCTCAACTTCGCCCCCGCAGCAACATTGGCTAACGCTGACCCAGGAGGAGCGAAAACAATCAGGTCGCGGTCAAATTCCTGAATACCCCTTACGATCGCGCCTGAAAGGGAACGGTCCTTGGCTGCCATGTTGTACAGCGCTCCATGAGGCTTAACATGCTGAAGGCCTACGCCTGCCGCCTTAGCGAGCCCGTACAAGGCGCTTATCTGATAAAGCACGTAATCCTCAGCTTCCTCTGGCGCTAGCTTCATCTCTCTTCTCCCGAACCCGAGCAGATCAGGGAAACCAGGATGAGCGCCAACAGCAACCTTGTAGCGCTTGGCCAAGCCTATCGTTCGCGCAATCGTCACCGGATCTCCAGCATGAAAACCACAAGCAACGTTCGCTGAACTAATGTGGGACATTATCTCAACGTCGTTACCTATTCTGAACGCGCCGAAGCTCTCGCCCAGATCACAGTTTAAGTCAACCCTCAACCCTGCACCATCTCCTCCCTTCGCAACGACTCTATAACGAGACGTATTTTCTCATGTCCTCTGTTGCAGCAGATGGGACCGGCAAATCCTTCATGGTGACCAGGCCAGGCTCAGCGTTTATGACTCTTGGGATCATGTTGACGACCATCGCAATCGTGGCTGCGTCACCGTGGACACACGGCTGGATCTTTTCTTTAACGTTGGGAACCCCTGTGATCTCAACAGAATCATACTCTTCCTCTGCGCCTATGTAGGCGTGAAAATCTAGCGTTATGACCTCCTTTCCATTCATCATTCCTCTTGCCTTCTGCCTCAGGCCCGCCGCATCTCCAGCCCTTACCCGTATGCTCTCGCTCGCCGTGCTCTTCTCAGCTAAGACAGCTTCTGCAGGTTCGACTATCACCCTTTCAAGCTTCCACTTCAAGGCTTCGGCTATCATTCTGATCGACTGTTCAAGACCCACGTGTCCAGTGATCGCTCCACCATCAATCTTTTTCTTGAACTCTTGAACCGCCAGCCCGGCACCAATCTTCTTCTGGAACGGCAAGCGCCTAGTTGCGGCGTTCATCACCCTCGTCGCCTCAATCTTGTCTACCCTCTGACAGGGGGCCGTGAGAGTTATCACGAGAGTATCCATCAGGAAACCAGGGTTTACGCCGGTGCCGAGCACCGTCACATCATGCTTCTTCGCGAGCGAATCGAGCTCCGCCGAAAGCTTCGGATCCACAGAGTAGGGATAAGATAGTTCTTCGCACGTTGAAACGACGTTCACGCCTTTCCTCACTATGGTGACTATCTGCGGGTAAGTGTCCTTCAGAAAGGACGAAGTCGCATGCACAGCCACATCCGGTTTGGTGCTTTCAAGAACCATGTCAGCGTCCTTCAAGACCTTGATGCCGATCCTCTTCTGCAGGTTCAGCACTTCGCCCAGATCCTTGTCAACCTTGTTTTCATCGGTGTCGATCGCTCCGACGATTTCGACTCCCTCCTTCTGCAGGAGAAACTTGGCGATGAGGCCGCCGACGACGCCGACGCCGTAGAGCACGATTCTAACTCTTCTCATACAGCACACCGATTTTCTTGTATATTGTGGTTTAACCCTATTAAAACAAGCTTGTCTCGTTCGCCGAGATTTGAGCTTCAGAAAAAAGGTTTACGTTTGTAAAGTCTTATATTCGTGGCCTCCCCATTATCCAAGAAGGCCCAAAGCTTGTCGACTTCAACGACTGTCTTATCCAAGACTGCCCTTGAGGAACTCTTGGACGTCGAGAAGCTCAAACACTGCTACGAATGCGGCATCTGCACAGGCAGCTGCCCAATGACCGAAATCCTCGGAGAAAAATACAACCCGAGAACTTTATTGGAGAACATCCTCACAGACCCCGAGCAGGCTCTGTCTTCAGATGAACTCTGGCTCTGCGCATGGTGCTACCGATGCTACAAGCGCTGCAACCAAGCCATAAAGGTTCCTGAAGTGTTCCTACGCCTCAGAGAGATCGCTTCAAAAAAAGGATTCACCGCTCCTTCAGAAACAGCCTTCCGAAAAATAGTCGAGAACGTTCCCCTGCCGTTGACGACAACACTCGCCTGCTTCCACCCAGAACGTGCTGGTCTTCAGGAAGAGGAGACCCTGAAAAAAATCGAAAGATTGTACGAGGAGCACATTAAGAGTGAAAAAGCAAAGAGGGCGCAAGAAGTACGCGAAGAGAGGATCGCAATCATCGGTTCCGGACCGGCAGGCCTGACAGTCGCGTATGAGTTAAGCCGAAAAGGATACGGCGTAACCGTCTACGAGTCGTCGCCTCAACCAGGCGGCATGCTTCAAAAATGCATTCCGAGCTTCCGCCTGCCGAAGCGCTACGTTGACAAAGACATTCAATCGATAAAGGACCTCGGCGTCGAAATAAAAACGGGCTTCACCATCGGACAGGACCTAAACTTCCACGCTCTGTGGAGAGAAGGTTACAAGGCAATCTTCGTCGGCGCAGGAGCCCAGAAAACCCAGAAGCTGCACATCGAAGGCGCTGACCTGAAAGGCGTAGTCCACGCGTTGGATTTCCTATGGAGTTTCAATTCTGGCGAAAACTTGGAGGTCGGCAAGAAAGTCGTGGTAATCGGAGGGGGAAACGTGGCAGTCGACGCGGCCAGAACCGCACTGCTCGCGTGCAAAGCCCTAAATGCAGGAGCAGAAGACGTGACGATCCTGTACCGCAGGTCAAGGGATGAGATGCCCGCGATCCCCTGGGAAGTGAACGACGGGGAAAAAGAGGGTGTCAAGATCGAATTTCTTGTTTCTCCAAAGAGAATCATCGGCCAGGACGGGAGAGTGTGCGCCGTCCAGTGTGTAAGGATGGAACTGGGCGAGCCTGATGAAACCGGAAGGAGAAGAGCGGTTCCACTAGAAGGTTCAGAGTTCAACAGAGAAGCCGAGACGGTGATTCTAGCAGTGGGGGAGGTTCCGGACCTTGAGTTCTTGCCCAAGGAAGCAAACCTGAACGAAGACGGAACTGTCTGGACGGATCCGGTAACCATGGAAACAAGCATGAAAGGAGTCTTCGCGGGAGGAGACGCCGCCACAGGACCGGCCACAATCATTGAGGCAATCTGCGCGGGAAAGAGGGCTGCCAAGTCGATTGAAGAATACTTGACATCGTTGAAGAGCTGATGCGATGGTTGAAGAGAAACATTCAGAGCCCAGCCTGCTCTCGGAAGGACCCAGGATAGGCGTGTACGTTTGCCACTGCGGGTTGAACATCGCAGGCTCCGTGGACTGCGGAGAAGTTGCAAAGTTTGCCGCAACGCTTCCTCACGTCGTGTTGGCTCAAGATAACCGTTACACCTGCTCCGACCAGGGGCAGGAAGGAATAAAGAAAGACATCAAAGAACACGGACTCAACCGAGTCGTGGTGGCATCATGCTCGCCACGCCTGCATGAACCCACCTTCAGAAAAGCGTGTGCGGATGCTGGCTTGAACAAGTACCTCTTCGAGATGGCAAACATCAGGGAACACTGCAGCTGGGTTCACCTCTACGACAGGGAATCAGCAACCGAAAAAGCCAAGGACCTCGTGAAAATGGCCGTCGCAAAAGTTGCTCTGCTCCAGCCAGCAGAAGAAATCGAGTTGTCCGTAGAACGCAGAGCTCTAGTCATCGGAGGCGGCGTTGCAGGCATCCAGGCAGCGCTTGATCTCGCCGACACTGGCTACAAAGTTTTTCTGGTCGAGAAGGAACCGAGCATCGGAGGAATGATGGCACGCATTGATAAGACTTTTCCAACAATGGACTGCTCCATCTGCATTCTCGCGCCGAAAATGTCCGACGTGGGCCATCACCCAAACATCGAGCTCTTGACCAACAGTGAAGTCGCCGAGGTCAAAGGTTACATCGGTAATTTTCACGCGAGAGTGCTGAGGAAACCACGGTACGTAACGAAAGACTGCTCCGCCTGCGGCGAATGCGCAAAAGTGTGTCCGGTAACAGCTCCGAACGAGTTTGACGTCGGCCTAGCCTCAAGACACGCTATCTACACGCCGTTTGCGCAGGCTGTCCCAGCCACTTACATAATCGACATGAACCTATGCCTAAACAAAGAAGGAGTTGTCGTCTGCGACAAATGCGTGAAAGCGTGCGAACGTAACGCGATAGTTTATGAGATGAACCCTGAAAACATAGATCTCGAAGTCGGCACCATAATAGTTGCCACAGGCGCCGACGTCTTCGACCCGTCAACCATGCCGAAGTACGGATACGGCAGGCTTCCTAACGTCATCACATCACTCGAGTTTGAGAGACTGATCAACGCAGGCGGCCCGTCAGCAGGACATCTCATAAGACCTAGTGACATGGAAACGCCTAAACGTGTAGCCTTTATCCAGTGCGTGGGCTCACGAAGCGACAGGGATGGAAGGCCATACTGCAGCAACGTGTGCTGCATGAACACCATCAAAGACAGCCTGCTAATCAAAGAACATTGGCCAGAAACCGAGATCTACGTCTTCTACGTGGACATCAGAGCTTACGGGAAGGGCTTCGAAGATCTTTACCGACGAGCAAGAAACGCCGGAGTCAAATTCATCCGTGGGTTACCGTCTGAGATAAAGGAAGATAAGAGAACTCGCAACCTGTGGCTCACGGGAGAAAACACTCTGCAGAAGAAGCTTTACAACGTAAACGTGGACATGGCCATTCTCTCCATCGGACTTGAACCTAGGAAAGACAGCGAGCTGATACAGCGTCTGCTGACTCTTTCGAGGAATCAAGACGGTTTCTTCCTTGAAGCGCACCCCAAACTGAGACCTGTCGACGCTGCCACAGGCGGAGTTTTCTTCGCAGGGTGTGCTGAATCGCCGAAAGATATCAAGGACAGCGTTACGCAGGCAAGCGCCGCCGCGGCTCGAGCAGGAATACTGATGGCCAAGGGCAAAGTAACAGTTGAAGCTATCACACCCATCCTCTACCCCGAAAAATGCAAGGCCTGCGGACTCTGCACGAAAGTCTGCCCCTACCACGCTATAACCCTGAACCAAGAGCTGAAACGAATAAGCATCGTAGAGGCCGCTTGCGGAGGATGCGGAACGTGTGCAGCAGAGTGTCCCTTCGGCGCTCTGACTCAGAGCCACTTTACCGACGAACAAATCATTGCCCAAGTGGATGCTCTAACAGAGCATGATGCGAACAAGAAGATCGTTGCCTTCTGCTGCAACTGGTGCTCCTACGCCGGTGCCGATTTTGCAGGGGTCAGCAGGATGCAGTATCCCCCAAACGTGCGCATAATCAGGACGATGTGCTCCGGACGCGTATCTCCCAAGTTCGTCGAAAGAGCATTTGCAAGGGGAGCAGCAGGCGTGCTGGTCACCGGCTGCCATCCAGGGGACTGCCATTACATTAATGCTAACTACCAAACGCAGAAACGTGTGGAACGCTTATGGAAGAAAATGGAGCAGAACGGCTTGGACAAGGCAAGGTTACAGCTGCTCTGGGCGTCAGCTGCTGAAGGAGAAAGGTTCGCGTCGAAGGTGCGCGAGATGAAAGCCACGGTTGACGCGGTCTCCGCTGAACAAATAGAGAGGGCAAAGAAGGCTTTCGAAAAAGCTTTGGAGAGCGGTTAAACATGCCTGAAAGAATCAAGCACGCGTCGCTCGACAGAAGCGAGCTGAAGCGCCCGAAAGCAGAGATACATCTCATCAAGGACCGATGCAAAGGATGCGGATACTGCATAGAATACTGCCCCAAGAAAGTTTTCGAGGAATCGGAGGAAATAAACGCAAGGGGTGTTCATCCTCCGAGAATAGTGGACGAGAGCAGATGCATTCTTTGCCAGTTCTGTACGAGCGTTTGTCCAGATTTCGCAGTCTATGTTGTTGATAAGCAGTCAGAAGAGGCGCCCAAAACGTGACGATGAAAAAATCGCTGCTGACTGGAACGCACTTCCTCAACGGTGATGTCGCTTGTGCCGAAGGTGCAATCGCAGCTGGCTGCAGGTTCTTCGCAGGATACCCCATAACGCCGGCCACTGAAATTGCCGAGCACCTGGCTCAGAGAATGCCCGAGTTCGGAGGCATCTACATCCAGATGGAAGACGAGATCGCCTCAATGGCAGCCGTAATCGGTGCCTCCTATGCTGGACTCAAAGCCATGACGGCAACTTCCGGACCAGGGTTCAGTCTCATGCAGGAGAACATAGGATTAGCCGTCATGACCGAAGCGCCGTGCGTCCTGGTTGATATTATGCGAGGCGGACCGAGCACGGGACAGCCGACACTTCCCGGGCAACAGGATGTTATGCAGGCCAAGTGGGGTTCTCACGGAGACTATGGCATAATCGCCCTGTCACCCTCGTCTGTTCAAGAAATGTTTGACTTGACCGTCGAAGCCTTTAACCTGTCCGAGACCTACAGGGTTCCGACCCTGTTGATGGGAGACGAGATCGTCGCTCATATGTGGGAGAAAGTAGTTATACCGTCTCCGGAAGGAATAAAAACGGTTAATCGCAAGAGGCCAAAGGTCACCCGCGACGAGTATGAGCCATTCATGCCTGACGATGATTTGGTTCCGCCCATGGCATGTTTCGGGGAAGGGTATCGCTTTCACGCTACGGGGTTGACGCATGATGAGCGTGGATATCCTCAAACGTCAAGTTCGGAGGTGCAGTCCAAGCTTGTCAGACGATTGTGCGAGAAGGTGAACCGGAACGTTGACAAGATCACGAAGGTTGAGGGAGCCATGCTGGAGGACGCTGAAGTTGCAGTCGTAGCCTACGGCATCGTCTCTCGCGGAGCTCTCAGCGCTGTAAGAAAGGCCCGAGCCTCCGGCGTGAAAGCGGGGCTCCTTAGACTGATCACTCTGTGGCCTTTCCCGGAGAAGCAGGTGGCTGAAGTTGCTCGTCACGTGAAGGGCATCGTCGTGCCAGAGATGAATTGTG
>Ga0187771_10000418_pt1 | contig 25963 bp, 23 predicted proteins | sample 0116_SJ02_MP15_1_FD_133139 | JGI IMG/M metagenome (GOLD analysis project Ga0187771, IMG submission 133139) | Tropical peat soil microbial communities from peatlands in Department of Meta, Colombia - 0116_SJ02_MP15_10_MG | ecosystem: Environmental > Terrestrial > Soil > Wetlands > Peat | place... | reverse complement strand
TGGAGACCATGAAATCAGCGAATGCCTTTGCACCAGGGGCATTCACCTTCGGCCACCTGATGGGATTGACCTCAATGACATGGTAGATATTGAGCAGGACCGCATCCCCTTCAGCGAGAATATCGAGGCCGAGGTTTTTCTTCAAAGCCAGATATGTTCCCCGATCAGCAAGAGTATACATTTTTTTCTCTGCGGCAACACTTAAGGTCTGTCCCATACCCAGTCCAGTCTGCTGGTACCATTTATGACCTTCCGGATTTATACCGGCAACCTTCCAAATAGATTTCTCTTTGGCGTGTGTTCCCGAGTTGTCGCCCCGGGACATAAAGATGGCGTTCACCGCAGCGATCTTCTTAAAGGCATCAACAGACGATTTTGACCCCTTGATCCTGGCCGGGTCCGTTTTCGGCCCCACGATAATAAAATCGTTGTGCATGACGAGCCTTCTGTTAACCCCGTAACCCTCTGACATAAATTTTTTCTCCGCTTCCGGCGAGTGAACCAGGAGCACATCTGCCTCTCCCTTCTGACCCATAGCCATGGCCTGACCGGAACCCACCGCGATTGTCTTGACAAAGTAGCCCGTCTTCTTTTCAAAGATCGGCAGGAGGACATCCAGAAGACCCGAGTCCTGCGTGCTGGTGGTCGTCGCCATTATGATGTTTTTCTGCTGAGCACGTGCAGCACCGGCTGGCAACATTACGAAAGCAACAGCCAAGATTGACAATACAGCTATGATAATGCCAACTCTTCTTAATCTATTCACCACTCTATCTCTTTATAATAGTTTCGCTGAGACATCAAACCTCTGAGTACAGTATTTTCCCGGAGTTTTTGAAATCATAACCGCCCAGTCTATCCACAATTTTTCGAAATTCCCTTGATTTGAGAACATCTATAAATGTTTGAAGCCCTTTTTCAAAGAATGTCGGCTGAGCAAGGACCATATCAAAGCTTTCCCAGGTGATGGGCATGAATTGAAGACCCAGGAGTTTTGATACCACTGCAGTTGCTATTCCCACATCTGCCTCTCCGGAAAGGATGGAAAGTCCTACATCAAAATGTGTGTAGACCTCAATATTATAGCCGGAAATTCCAGCTGGTGTTATTCCTAATCGCTGCAGATAGTAATCGATAAGCAGCCTCGTGCCTGAACCGCTCTGTCTATTAATAAATCTGATGTCTTTATAGGCAAGATCCTGAAAACCTTTTATGCTGCGTGGGTTGCCGGAGGCAACCAAAAAACCAATCTCACGCTTGAAGAGATTGACAACGACAGCCCTCACATTCGGCAGATAAGTTGCAAGATAGGGAAAATTATATTGGCCGCTCTTTACATCGAGCAAATGGGACCATGCGATATCGGTATAACCCATGTTCAGGGCCTTCAATCCTTCTGTACTGCCGATATTTGCAGAAAAGATGTAAATTTCAGGATGAGAATTTCGCATACAGGTCTGGAGTATATCCAGGACAGGATCATTGCTCCCCGCTGCAAGCAGGGCGCCTGAAATTTTTCTGCTTTTCGGTTTAGCTTCCCTTATTCCCTGCCCGGCATTCGCTTCAATCCACTCATCAATCAATTTCTTCGGGAAGATCCACTTTCCCGTAACCCGCGTGGCAGGGATACGACCTGCCTTGACAAGTGCATAGACCTGCTTCTCATGAATGCCCAGATATTGCGCCACCTCTTTTGTGTTCATCATGTCCCCAGACATGCCCTCCTCCTTGATAAAAAGCTGGCACATAATAAATGAAGATAAACACCATTGCAAGAAATTTATTACAAATAATTACTTTTTATAACTTAAATATCCAAAATATACCAATTAACCCCAGCTACCATTAAAAATGCAATATATTTGCAATCGTCCTATTTCTCACACACTCTTTGACTTTTTACGGAATAATTATGTATTAAATAAACCTGACACATAAAATCAAACCAATATGGTGACTGGGACTTGTCAATGAAAAGAAATTACAGAATATTAGTTCTTTTATTCATCCTGACTCTTTTCTGCCCTTCCTCCCTTTTAGCAGAACAGCAATCCGCTGTTGATCTCACTATCCTCCATATCAACGACACTCATGGTTGCATTTTGTCTTACATTGAAACAAACAAAGGCAGCATGGGAATGCTCGGCGGTGCCGCCTATCTGGCCAAGATGATCGAGGAAGAGAGAGCCCAAAACCCGAGCGGCACTTTGCTTCTCTCCGCGGGTGACATGTTTCAGGGAACACCAGTTTCCAATCTTTTCAAAGGGCAGCCAGTTATAGATGTAATGAATTATCTGAAATTTGACGCAATGGCCGTTGGCAATCACGAGTTCGACTGGGGTATGGATGCATTTAAACACCTTATTGAGACCTCCGGTTTTCCTTATTTATCCGCCAATATAAAAGATGACCGTGGCCGATATCTCCCCGGCGTTAAACCTTATATTATCGTAAGCAGAAAGAGCCTAAAGATAGCAATTATAGGAGTCACCACACCCGATGTTCTCTTCATCACTAAGCCCGGTCATCTAAAAAGGCTGATCGTCTACAAAGCCGAAGATGTCCTGCCTCAGCTCATTAAAAAGGTAAGGGACGAAGGGGCCAAGCTCATCATCGTGCTTTCCCACCTAGGACTGGATGCCGATAAAGAAATTGCCCAGCGTGTTTCAGGAATTCACGTGATTGTCGGGGGGCACAGCCACACGGCACTAGAAACGCCCGTCGTGATCGGAGATACTATCATCGTCCAGGCAGGATATAACGGATTGTTTCTGGGGGTCCTAAAACTCAGAATCGCTCCCGATACTGGTAAAATCCTTCGGTATACGGAAGAAAACGAACTCAGAGAGGTGCAGGCTGATGAAGAAAGGGCATATGACAAGGAAGTGGAAAAAATCGTCCATGTATACAATAGCCGTATTCAGGAGGAATATGCCCGAGTGGTGGGTGAAACTTCCGTCGATCTGGTAAGATATCACCAGAGAGAATCAAACATAGGAAACCTCGTATGCGACGCCATGAAAAAAGTAACTAACACAGATATAGCCTTCTTGAACAGTGGGGCGATCAGAACCAATATCCCCCACGGGAAGATCAATCTGGAACAGGTATTTACCCTCTTGCCGTTCGATAACAACCTGGTAACTATGAAACTTACTGGAAAACAAATCATGAAAATTCTGGAACAAGATGCAAGGATGGAATATGGCATCCTGCAGGTATCCGGTATAAAAGTTCAGTACGATTTATCCGCACCAGCGGGCTCCAGAGTCAAGGAAGTATATATAGGAACAAGTCCTTTAGACCGGAATAAAACATACACAGTAGCGACGGTTGACTTTTTGGCTGTCGGAGGGGACAAATTTTCGACATTTAGAAAAGGAAGAAATATCGTTTACGGAAATGCTTTAAGAGATGTCTTTGTTTCTTATCTTAAAAAGAACTCTCCAGTTTCCCCCATGATAGAGGGAAGGATTATCATTAAAACAGGACCGGAAAAACTAACCAGTAATATTATAGAACCTCGCCTTGGGAACATTCACGCATGCGTTGCAACAAGAGATGTAATGCATTTAACTGGGTAGTTTCAACAACTACTCAGAATTGAGGCATTTATTCTATTGACATTCATGGATGTATTTCTTATATAATTCCAAACACAAAACCAAAGGAGATCGGGATTGAAATGAAAAAGGGAATTCGTGTTCTTAAACCGGCAAAAGAAATCCAAAAGCGCGTTAAAGAAACAGCCAAAGAAATAAAGAAAGTGATGAATACAGAGGAGTTTGCAGTTGTAGGCATTCTTGACGACGCGTTTGTTTTCTTGGCTGATCTCATACGTGCGCTGGACACCCCGCTCCGCTGCCACTTCATGAGAATCACCTGTGAGGAACATGCTGATGAAACGGACGTTATATTCACCAGCGAATTCAATCCCCGCGGTCTCGATATTCTTGTAGTAGCGGCTGTTGCCGATACCGGAATAACTTTGGATTACGCTGCCCGCTACCTTAGCGAACGCGGAGCTAAGTCAGTCCGGACTTGCGTTCTCCTTGACAAGCCGGGGAGCCGGCGCATCGATATCAAGCCCAACTTCACTGTTTTTAAGACCTCCCAGCAGTTCGTTTTCGGGTACGGACTTGGTTTCCAGAATCAATTTCGGCAACTCCCTTATCTGGCAGTCCTTAAGGCCTAGAGGATTCACATATTAATTATTTTTTAAAAGATTCCCTCTTTATAATATCTCCGCTTCTGCTTATTATCACTTTTTCCAGAGGGATATTCTTGCCCGCGAAATCCATTCCTTTCCGGACAATCGCAGGAAACCCCTGACAGCATGGAACCTCCATGACAAGTGCCGTAATGCTCCTGATATCAGCTTCACGGAAAATCTGCTCGAATTTCTTTATATAAGTCTCAGTATCATCAAATTTCGGGCAGCCCAGCAGGACTACCTTCCCTCTTAAGAAATCGCTGTGAAAACGCGGATAGGCAACAGGTGTACAATCTGCGGCAATGAGCAGGTCCGCTTCCTTCAAAAACGGGGCAGTAGCCGGCACAAGTCTGATCTGAACCGGCCAGTGGGAAAGAGCTGTAGCGTTATCTGTCTGGGCAACAGGTTTATTCACCTCTTTACATGACCGAAGAGGTGTAAAGCTCTGAATCAATGATGACGGACATCCGCAGGCCATAACCGGCCCTTCTGAAATTTGAGTGGTTTCCCTGGATTTCATGTGCTCATCCACGGCCGCCTGGTCAAACTCATCCACCTCGTGTTCAATAATTCTGAGGGCGTCTCTGGGGCACTCACCCAAGCAGGCTCCAAGTCCGTCGCAATATTTTTCCGCGATCAGTCGCGCCTTGCCATCCATGATCTGTATGGCGCCTTCGGCGCATGCCGGCACACATGACCCGCACCCGTCGCATTTTTCTTCATCAATCCGGATGATCTTTCTATTTACCTTCATAAATCTTCTCCTCCAGTCTTCTGTCTGAAGATTTCTCAATATCATTAATTTTTGACCTAATATAATGCACCGGTTTTCTTTTGACATTGACTAAAGTCAAAAAAAATCCTGGAGAAGCAACTTTTTCGAAGATGAACCTTTATTTATAATAAAATTTGTTCTAAAGAAGTTTAATATATACAGGAAGGTTATAAATTGAAATTAATCGATCATATTGCAGCTATCCCTCTTTTTGAAGGTTTACCAAGAGGACAGCATGAAGAGTTGGCCAGGATAGCAGTGAAACGCTCCTATAAAAAAAACCAGATAATCTTCTCGGAGGGAGATGAAGGCGTCGGCTTTTATGCAATCATCTCCGGACGGGTAAAGATATTCAAACTATCACCGGATGGGAAAGAACAGATTCTTCACATGATGGGGCCGGGGGAAATTTTTGGAGAAGTTCCGGTCTTTACCGGCCACGGATATCCGGCATTTGCAGAAGCGAATTCTCAGAGCTCGCTCCTATTCTTTCCCAGAAGCGCATTTATAGAACTCATCAAGAAAGACCCGTCGCTGTCTCTAAACATGTTGGCTGTGTTGTCCTGGCGCCTCCGGAAGTTTGCGGCACTGGTCGAAGACCTATCATTGAAAGAGGTACCTGGACGACTCGCAGCTTACCTCCTATACTTGAGCAAAAGGGCTGACAATAAAGCCGAATTTGATCTCAATATCTCTAAAGGGCAACTTGCTTCCATCCTCGGTACGATCCCGGAAACACTATCCCGCATCCTCGGTAAGATGAGCAGGCAGGGACTGATCAGCTCAAAAGGGTCACGAATCAGGATACTAAACCGCAAAAATATGGAGGAAATTGCCGAAGGGAAGAAACTTAAAAATTGAGATCGAATGCAGGAAAGACGCAAGTAATTGTTGACAAAAAATCCTTTAAGGCGCTAGATTAAAAAATAAACTATATCGGGCAAAATTACCATCGCCATATAAGGAATTTCTATGTCATTCTTCAAGGAAAAAATCAGAGAGGATATAACCTATGATGAGAAAGATCGGATCAAGGAGAAAAAGTATATCCTCAATGGGAAATATGAGGGCGAATATACCTCCTACTATAGCAGCGGACAGATAATGGCCAGGTTACACTTCCATAACGGCCAGAGAGATGGAGATGCCGTTACCTATTACAGCGACGGTCATATCAGAGAAAAAGGCTCTTTTAAAAATGATAACCTGGAAGGCGAATATGTCTCTAATTATGAAAATGGTCAGACGAGAGAGATCGAAAACTACAAAAAAGGAAAATTAGACGGGGAATATAAATTTTTCTTTACAACGGGACAAATCAGGGAAGTGGAAAATTTCAAAGACGGCAAGCTTGACGGCGATTACATAAGTTATTATAAAACCGGTCAGGTCAAAGAAACTGGAAGCTTCAAAAACGATGAGCGGGATGGTGAATATATTGCCTATTTTAAGAGCGGCCGGATCAAGGAAAAGGCAAAATATAAAAATGGGAAATTGGTAGGAAAGTTTTTGTCCTTCGATGCAGATGCTCCGGAATACCGGGGAGATGAACAGGAAAGTGAGTTGTACTCATTTGCTGATGAGGAAGATTTAAAGGATAAGGAGAAAATGGTCGACGACCTATTGAAGAATCTGTCAAACTTTGAAAAGGGACAGAAAGAGACATGATAATTAAAAGGATATTGATACCGACAGACGGCTCTGATTATGGAAAAACTGCCATTGAATATGGTATCTATATCGCCAAGCAACTTGACGCGCAATTGATCGGTCTCCACGTCATGGACATCCGGCTGATGCAGGGACCTGTATTCACCGACATTTCAGGATCAGTAGGCCTGCCTCCCTATCAGGAATTCATCCCGATGTTGCAGGAAAGTCTTGATGAAAAGGCAGAGAATATTTTGCAGGCCTTCAAGGCGAGGTGTGAAGAAGCGGGATTACAGCCTGAAATAAAAAAAGCCGTCGGTGTCATCGATGAAATGATTATCGAAGAGGGACGAAATGCCGATTGGATTCTCCTTGCCCAGAGGGGCGAACATTTTCATTCAGGCGGTGGCAGCATTCTCGGCTCCACAGCAGAATCTGTCGTCCGCAAATCCGGAAAACCGGTAATAGTAACACCGGCATTCTTCCGGGAAATCGAAAGTATGGGTCTGGCATACGACGGCAGTGTGCCGGCCGGCAATGCCTTGAAACTTGCGGTAGAACTGTCCGAGCGGGCATCCTGGCCTCTGACTATCATCATCATTACGGATGATCATAGCCTGGGAGCAAGCCTCACCAAAAAAATAGAGGATTTTCTCGAACCGCATAAGATTGACTGCGAGACTATCATTCTGGGGGGAAAAGAAAACGTCGAAATTATCAAATTCATCCAGGAAGGCCCTGTGGAATTGATGGTCATGGGGGCCTACGGACACAACAGGCTCAGAGAACTGATCCTCGGCAGCACCACTTCCTACGTCATCCGCAAGAGCACGATACCGGTTTTGCTCACCCGCTAAAGAATCTGTGACGCTCGCTCTGTGGGTGCTGGCGTTCCTTTCGAAATTTCGGACTATCAAAATTGCTGTTTGATCTTTGTGCTTAATTCCGCCAGGACATCGTGCTTGGTTAAATCATAGAAGATAGGTGTTATGGAAATCATTCCATGTCGGAGGGCGCAGGCATCGGAATCGATATCCTCCATGTCGGAAACTTTTGTATCACCTGCCAGCCAGTAATAGATGTTATCCCTCGGATCCATCCTCTTCTCAAAATTTTCTATCAGGCGCGCCCTCCCCTGCTTTGCAACGACCACTCCTTTGATATCCTCTTCGGGAATGGCCGGTATATTTACATTGATAGCTATGTTTTTCACGGGGTTGTCATTAAGCATAAATGCCGCTAGCTTTCGGGTAAATCGGGCTGCAAATGAAAAATCAGCATCCTTGTGCGCATCCAGAGAAACCGCCATGGAAGGAACTCCCATAATGATCCCCTCCGTTGCTGCCGACACAGTCCCCGAATAGATCACATTGATCCCCACATTGGCGCCCAAATTGATCCCCGACACAACCAGGTCAACCGGTTTGTCCGATAATTCCCTGATCCCGATCTTGACGCAGTCCGCCGGTGTTCCCTTCACGGCATATCCGATGAAACCCCCATTTTTTTTGGCACGTCTGACCATGAGGGGACGAAAAAGTGTGATTGCATGACCCACCGCGCTCTGTTCAACCTCAGGCGCTACAATCAAACAGTCCGCATCTTTGGAAAGCTCCTGATACAGGACACTCAGACCCCTTGCATATATGCCGTCATCATTTGTTAGAAGAAATCTCATAATCAACCTATCCAATCACCTAAAAAAACTGATCACTTATTTTATCTGTAAAATTTGACCATCCTTTATCGTTAAAATAAAGATGTTTTTTTGTGCATCCCTCATTCCCGAAAATGATATCTTCCCCGTCACGCCTCTATAATTTTTTAATCGCAGAAGGCTGTCCCTGAATTGAGTCCTCGTTTCCGTTTCGTCTTCTTTGATAACTTTAATAATCATACTCGCCGCATCGTACACGAGGGCCTCCATAACGTCCGGCTCACGGCTGTAATCCGCATAAAAGATATCGATAAAGTCATTAGTCTCAGGGGAAAAACTGTTCAGACAAAAGCCGTCTGTAAAAACGGCTCCCTCAAGGTGATTGCCTTCTGCCTTCAGAATATCGGGTGAATCCCAGATGCTTGTACCCAGCAGTTTAACCCCGCTATTAATAACATTATAGAATGCCAACTGGGGAACAATCATTCTTATACTTCCCGGGGAATCGGGAATAAAAAGGGCATCAAAGTCAATGTCCGGTTTATTATCATCTTTAACGTCCTTTTCTTTTGCCTTAGAAGAGACTTTCTTTAGACCAATTATCTCTTTGATCTCATCGCCAAAATCTGTCTGTGTTTTATCGTAAGATAATTCTTTCCGAATTTCTCCTTCCTGCCGCTTAACCTCTTTTCCGAACAGCATATCCATTTCTCGGCCGTAATTATCATCCGGGTAGAGAACTGCAAATCTTGTCAGGCCTAGTTCTTCAGTGACGTATTTGACAAGTGTCTCGATCTGCATGGAATTGGTCATGTAACTCCGAAAGACATAATCGCCAATATCGGTAATTCTCTCCTTCCGGGTAAGGGTTATTATAGGGATTTTTAATTTCTGCGCCTCCTTGGCAGCCTCAAGGGCTTCGGTATTGCCGAGAGGACCCAGTATGCAGATCACCCCATCTTTCAAAGCCAGTTTGTTTACAGCCGTCTTTGCACCTTCCGGCTGGCTTTTCGAGTCTTCTATTATCAGTTTGATTGGGCTCTTCACCAACGGATCAAATACGCCCGCAGCCAGAATAATAGCATCCAGAGCCCTGTTTCCGGCAGCCGCATATTGTCCCGTGAGAGGAAGGACACAACCGATAGTATTGCCATCCACTGCTTTCTCTATCATCATACGTTCAGTTGCCGCAGCATCAGATATAATTCCAGCACTTGACATCATAATCAAAAATAATGGTACGACAATCAATCTTTTTGTAAAACGATTAAGCATATGATCACCATAATATAAAAAACATTTTTTTATCCACAATTTATGTCTTATAATGCCCTCTAATATTTCTGGGTACGACGTATTTTATACAAAATAAGGCCGTCCGTCGATAAAAAAATGCCCGGGTATCCATTATCATGAATCCCGGGCATATTAGGCGCTGTTACGTAATAACTGTCAGTGAATTATTTTTTCACCTCTTCAAAGTCAGCGTCAACGACATCGTCATCTTTCCTGCTGGCACCCGGCTGTTCTGCTGATGGGCCGGCATGTGCGCCTGCTCCCGCTCCCGCTTGCGAGGCGGACGCTTTTGCATACATGGCCTCCGCGATTTTATGCGACGCGTTGGTCAATTCTTCCTGGGCGCCCTTAATGGCATTGATGTCATCCCCTTCAATGGCCTTCCTCACTTTTGCTATGGCATCTTCAATTCGCGCCTTTTCCGAAGCATCTATTTTATCACCAAATTCCTTGACATTCTTCTCTACACTGTAAGCCATAGAATCTGCCTGATTTCTAGCCTCTATGAGTTCCCTCTTTCGCTTATCTTCCTCTGCGTGTGATTCCGCTTCTCTGACCAATTTCTGAATTTCCGCTTCCGTCAAACCACTTGATGCGGTAATCTTGATGCTCTGCTCTTTCCCTGTTCCCAAATCCTTCGCGGACACATGGACAATGCCATTGGCATCAATATCAAAAGTTACCTCGATTTGCGGCATTCCGCGCGGTGCGGGCGGTATTCCTACAAGTTCAAACCTACCCAGAGTCCTGTTGTCCGCCGCCATTGATCTTTCACCCTGAAGGACATGGATGCTCACGGCAGGCTGATTGTCCGCCGCCGTTGAAAAGATCTGGCTCTTCCTCGTGGGGATGGTGGTATTCTTCTCAATCAACTTCGTCATTACACCACCCAGAGTTTCTATCCCGAGGGACAGAGGCGTCACATCCAGCAGCAGCACATCCTTCACATCGCCGGCCAATACACCCGCCTGGATAGCAGCACCAACGGCAACTACCTCATCCGGGTTAACTCCTTTATGGGGTTCCTTGGCAAAGATCTCTTTCACCTTCTGCTGAACGCGGGGCATACGGGTCATACCGCCAACGAGGATGACCTCATCGATATCCTTTGGTGACAGGTTTGCGTCCTTTAGCGCAATTCTGCACGGCTCTACTGTTTTTTCAATCAAGTCTTCAACCAGGGCTTCCAGCTTGGCTCTTGACAATTTCATGGTCAAATGTTTAGGCCCGGATGCATCAGCAGTTATGAAGGGAAGGTTTATGTCCGTCTCCATAACGGTGGAAAGTTCCATCTTTGCCTTCTCCGCTGCCTCCTTGATCCTCTGGAGGGCCATCCTGTCGTTCCTGAGATCAATCCCGTAATCATTCTTGAATTCCGTGGCAACAAAATCAATCAGCCGCTGGTCAAAGTCTTCACCACCCAAATGGGTGTCCCCGTTCGTTGACTTGACTTCAAATACGCCGTCCCCCAACTCGAGGATGGATATATCAAACGTCCCGCCCCCCAGGTCAAACACGGCGATCTTTTCGTCTTTTTTCTTATCAAGACCATAGGCAAGTGCTGCCGCCGTCGGCTCGTTGATGATTCTAAGTACGTTCAATCCGGCAACTCTTCCTGCATCTTTCGTAGCCTGCCTCTGAGAATCATTGAAGTACGCGGGAACCGTAATAACCGCGTCGGTTATTTTCTCTCCCAGATAGTCCTCCGCAGTCTGTTTCATCTTTGTAAGAACAAAAGATGATATTTCCGCCGGACTGTAATTCCGTGCTTTTACGGTTATCTGGGCATCACCATTGGGCGACTCCGTGATCCTGTAAGGACATATCTTTTTATCGTACTGAACCTCTTTGGAGGAAAATTTCCTTCCGATGAGCCTCTTTATCGCATATACGGTATTTTCAGGGTTGGTTACAGCCTGCCGCTTGGCAACCTGACCGACCAGCCGCTCTCCGCTGTCCGTAAATGCCACCATAGAAGGTGTAGTCCTGCTTCCTTCCTGATTTGCTATTACAACGGGATCTCCTCCTTCCATAATAGCGACGCATGAATTTGTCGTCCCTAAATCAATCCCTATAATTTTTCCCATTTTAAACAATCCTCCTTAATATCTAATCTCCCTCTTTACATTCTTTGCTATCTTCTTCCTTTGCTCCCTTACTGACAGACACTTTGGCCGGTCTCAACAACCTCTCATGCAGCAGATATCCCTTTTCCAGTTCCTGTACGACCTGGTCCTTCTCGTGGCAGCCGCTGTCGACATGTAGTACAGCTTCATGGATATGAGGGTCAAATGTCTTGTTAATACACTCGATTCGCCGTACGCCATGTTTTTCCAGGCAGCCCTGGAGCTGGCCCTGGAGCAGCTTTAATCCCTCTTTAAATGCATTGGGATAGCCATAGTCGTCGGCATGCTGCAACGCCCTATCCATGCTGTCAACCAGCGGCAGGATATCCTTGATCAGATTTTCATTCCCATATCTAATGGAATCAGCCTTCTCTCTGGCTGCACGTTTTCTGTAATTTTCAAGATCCGCAACCGCGCGAACGTATTTGTCATAATTTTCGGCTGCTTCCCGTTCTTTTTCCTGTAGTTTTACCATTATATCTTCATCGACGAGAGTCTTTTGTTCTTCTCCGTTTCCTTTCTGAACATCTTCTTTTTCTTTTACTACCGCCTCTCTTATTTCTACTTTTCTTGATGTCTTACCCATGTCGTGCTTTCCTAACTTGTTAATCAGTTTATAACTGACTCCGGCACCATGTCTTTATTTTGCATCCGGTCTCTGAAACAGCTTAAAGTCTATCATCTCACATATTACGTGCCCCGCAGTAATGTGGACCTCCTGTATGCGAGGTGTACTGCCGGAAGAGACATTGAGGGAATAATCCACTATCTTCGCTATATCGCCTCCGTCTTTTCCTGTCATACCGATCGTTACCATCCCGATCTTTTTTGCCACGTCCAGGGCTTTTATAACATTAGGAGAAGAACCGCTGGTGCTTATCCCCCAGGCCACATCGCCCGCCTGACCTATCGCCCTGATCTGTTTGCTGAATATTTCAGAAAAATCATAATCATTGCCTATGCTTGTAATCACCGATGTGTCGGTACTCAGAGCAATTGCCGGAAGCGGCGGCCGTTCAATAACAAAACGGTTCACGAATTCTGCCGCAAGATGCTGAGCATCCGCAGCGGACCCACCATTTCCAAAAAGCAGTATTTTATTTCCCGCTTTCAAAGCCGCGGTGATTGCATCAACAACATTGACAATAACGTCAAGATTTTCACCTATAAAGGCTTCTTTAAGATGACTGCTCTCTCTGAATATCTTAACAATATGATCTTCCATATCAACGCAAGCTGCTTCACTTACTTAGGAAATGCAAATTTGCGACTAATATATTTATCGCCCCTCCCTATGTCAAGAGTAGGGCATGGATTTATTGATTAAATTTGGGTTCAGGGGGCAGGTGTTAGGGGTTTAAGCCTGAAGACTTCAAATAACGCTGTTGCACCGCTTTCTTTCTTTTAATTCAGCCAGTTTGCCTTTATTCCAGCCCGATATCCGGCTGAAATACTGGGTAATCCTCGCTATTCCTTCCACTTCTTCGGACCCGCAGAATTCACATTTGTCTTTTAGGGCCCTGGATGTTCCTCCACAAACTTTACAGGTCGTAAATTCCGGTGAAAAAACAATCTGGTCATTCTCGGTATCATTGAAGACATTTTGGATAAACTCAGCAAGCTCTTCCCCGGCTGGCCTCATATCCCCGAGCCACACATGGGTAACAGCGCCTCCCCTTACAAATGGATGAAAACGGCCTTCCTGTCTTACACGCTCCATAGGATGGACAGCGGCAGAGACGCTAAAATGGGATGAATTCGTATAATACACCTCTCCTCTTGCCAGATTGCCTTTGACAAAATGACCTGCCTTCGGAGAAAAGTATTTAAGATCGAGCCTTGCAAAACGATAAGCAGTTGTTTCCGCTGGTGTTTGTTCCAGGATAAAATGCAGGCCATATTTTTTGCCGAGCTTCCCTGCTTCGTTCTTCATATAGCCAATCACCTTCAAACCAAACGTAAGCGCTTCTTCCGATTCATGTAACTGACTGCCTTTATGTATCTGGACAAGCTCATTGAGACCCACAATCCCCATTAAGTAGCACGCATGATCCATCCTCAAATATGGTAAACCGTCTCTGTTCATTGCAAGCACGGCAAGAGGGCCCTCATCGCCATAAGAAAGGAGCTTCTCAATAAAATCCCGTTTCTGGATATGGGCTTTGGCCATCAGTTTCATGCCCTCTGTAATCAGCGAAAACAACGCGTTATCCTCTCCTTGAGCCTTGTAACCAAGTCTCGGAAGGTTCAGAGTCACATTCTGGATGGTCGAACATCTCGTCTTCCAAGGCGTCTTTGTTCCCTCAAAAAGATCATCCTCTTCCTTGAGGGCTGAAAAACCGCACTCATAAGCCTTTATTATCCCTCGACGATCAAACAAGAAACAGGTATTACCCTTTTCACAGGCCACTTCACAGATATGATCGAGGAATTCCTCATGCCCCGGTGACTGAAAAAATTCTTTAGATATATGAACGAGTGGCCTGGGGAATATAAACGGTTTACCCGTACCATCCCCCTTCTTGAAGACCTCGAAAATGGCCCGGGCAAATCTCCGGGCATCGTCTATAAAATCTTCATAAGTGCTGCCTGCAAAGTCACCTCCCGGACTGATAATAGGGACGTTCCGAAGATGTTCAGGTACATCCCAGTAGAGATGGATGTCGGTGAACATTGCCTGGCCTCCCCGGGAAGATGTTAACTGGGAAAATTCATAAATGAGCATCTGGGCGAATTGCCTTATTTCCTTATCGTTCATCTTTGACAGGTAGGGTGCGAAGGAGAAATTAACGGCATCCCAGCCGATGAAGCCGGAAAAATGCCCCTGCAGGATGGCGCCAAAACGCACCATATGGGCCAGGAGCACCTCTGCATGCTTGGCCGGTTTTGCAACTGTTAGTGAATGGGGGAAATTCAAACCGAACTTCTTAATATACTCAAGGGACTGAAAGGAACTGTAAGGCCTGTCAATAGAACCCAGGCCGTGAAGATGCATATCGCCCATTATATGCGCGTCCCCCACATCCTGTGAAAAGACTTCATAAAGTGAATATTCCTTTTTAATCCCCTCAGCCAGAATTAGATTCGTACCTTCTGGGCCGTGTGGCACATTGGCATTCTCCTTATTCTGGTGAAGGATCAACTCCCTTACATCATAGACGGGAAATCCGAGCAGCGCGTGCATCTTTCTTGCCTGCTCCAGACCTCTCTCTATGAGCTTCGCATCAACTAGTTCCCTTATCAGAGGGGTTGTGAGCAGGCTGATTCCGGATGATATGATCTGCTTTTCGACCTCTCTGCTTATTGCTTCCGCCGTATTGAGGTCTATGCTTGTCTCACGGATAAGGGCATCAACAATTTTCTGCCGGTTCCATCTCGCAATATCCTCTCCGGAGGTTTTTACAAAAAGTGTTATGTCTGTAGTTTCGTCATTCGCCATCTTCTATTACCTTAAACCTGTCATTTCGATCTCTGCTTTTGCGGTGACTTTGAGATATCTAATTTCACGGCGCATGGTTTACAATATTCTCCCACAAATATCAAACCCAGTTTTTACAAATGGTATCATCTGTCGAACCCCGGACTACCCCGAGCTGCCTCTGTACAGTTGCAAAGTGGAAAGGAGAAAAAGGTCTGTTAAGTCGGCTAAAACTTATACTTAAGTCCTACGCCAAGTGCATTGGATGCCCCCGACACCTCGTCGAAAAGTCCAAATATTCCAGAACGATGGTGAACCCGCCATACAAGATTCCACCGAGGGGATTCTGGCAGTGCAAATGTCAGTTCAAACATCGTGTAGTTGAGTAACAGTGATGTGTTTTCATGCTGCTGCTCTTCGAATTTTGGTGTGCTTGTAGCATAGGAGAGGCCGTCACCGATGGCGAAGGTCGTATTGATGTATTTGTTCCAGGGAAAGGTCAAACATCTTAACGCCAGAAGACCGTTGAACTCCCAGTTATGCTGGTCACCCATATGCTTTACCGCCTAGCCTTCAAGTTCCAAATCAATGCGCTCCGAGAAGGAATAAATCCTCCGAGAGACAGCTAAAGCCATTAACTGGTAGGATGTTTCAATATCCGGTGAATAGAATGTCGACCAGATATCGCCCCGTGTTTGGAAGGCTCCATAAACCGTGAGAGCCCAGTTTTCCTTGGTATCCGATGTTTGCGGAAGACTGAGGATAAAAGTTATTACCGGTATCGTCAGGAGAGTTTTCCAAAACTTAAGACTCAGGGCAGGGTTACTCATATGGCTTCTACAAGGTTTCTGCCGGATATTTCTTGTTTAATGCAGTTAACCTTTTGCATAAGTTTATATCACTACTTATGTAGGAATCAAGTCTGTATTAATAAGGTTGTTAGAAGCAAAAAATGATGCTGGTTAAATTTAAAATAATCAGTTAGATTTCTCACTTAAGAGAAGCGCTGCGACTCGTGCCATATGACAGCGGAAGTGCTTGATAGAGCGGGCTTTGAATTGTGGAAATAGCTTCTCACATAATTCTGGTACCGTAACAACATGGTTGAAGCTATCCTCTACGAAAAGTTATCTGATAACGTTGTCCAATGCCGCATCTGCCAGAGAAGATGCCTGGTCAAGGATAGTCAAAGAGGATACTGCCGGACAAGGCTCAATCGTGATGGCAAGCTCTATTCCTTAATCTACGGCGTTGTCTCCACCATCATGGTCTCCCCCATCGAAAAAAAGCCTGTTTATCATTTTTCCCCCGGCTCAAGATGGCTCTCCCTTGGAAGTTTTGGCTGCAACTTCCGCTGCCCCGGCTGCCAGAACTGGGACATTGCCCACGCAGAGATAAGCGAGGAGATAAGATTGGGAAAGATGATTCCTCCAGAAGAATTGGTCAGGGTTGCCCGGAGAAGTAGGTGCCTTGGAATCTCCTGGACATACAACGAGCCGACTCTCTGGTTTGAATACACTCTGGAAGGGGCAAAACTGGCGAAAAAAAATAATCTTTACACCAATTACGTCACCAACGGATTCATCACTCCGGAGGCTCTGGACATTATCGGCCCTTATCTGGATGTCTTTCGCGTCGATTTAAAAGGATTCTCAGATGATTCTTACAAGAAGATTGCCAATGTCGATGACTTCTCAGGCATCCTGGCGGTAACAAAGATAGCAAAGGAAAAATGGAAGATGCATGTAGAGGTCGTGACCAACATCATCCCCGGAATGAACGACGGAGAGGAAGACCTTGGCCGGATGGCTTCCTGGATTTGCGGCGAACTGGGCAGAGATACCCCCTGGCATGTCACCCGCTTTTTCCCTCAATTCAAACTCTCGCATTTCCAGCCCACACCGATAGAAACTCTGGAAAGGACGAGGGAGATGGGTTTGAGCAGGGGCTTGAATTATGTCTACCTGGGAAATATCTTCGGCGGCGAAGGAGAAAATACATTCTGCCCCAATTGCGGCCAGACCCTCATCGTCAGGCAAAGATTGGAGACGAAAGAAATTCTCTTGATTCAGGGGAGATGCAGGTTCTGCAATCAAGACATCGCCGGGAGGTTCGAGGATTCCACAGAGGAGAAGGGGCGATGAGCGGTGAGATCGTCGTGGTGGCAGTGGGAGAGATACAGGCTTCAGTGCCGGCGCATTTGTGCGCAGCACTGACCGAGGTATTCAAACTGCCGTGCCGGGTGGGGGCTGTTTTGCCGGTGCCTGAGCATGCGTTTAATACACGCCGCTCGCAGTACTCTGCCCAGGCCATCTTGCAGCAGTTACTCCCCCATCAAGCGGAGCGGGTACTGGGTGTGGTTGATCTTGATCTTTACGTACCGGAGTTGAACTTTGTGTTTGGCCTCGCCGACCAACGCGGGAAACGCGCAGTAATTGCCCTACCGCGACTGCGCCAGCGGTTCTATGGCGCGCGTGACGACGAAGCATTGTTTCTCGCGCGGGCGGTGAAAGAGGCCGTGCACGAGTTGGGACACACTTATGGGTTGGATCATTGCCGCGACCGGCGTTGTGTCATGACATTCTCGAATTCACTGGCAGACACGGACTACAAAGGACAGGAGTTTTGTCCGAAATGTCGAAAGCGCCTTTTGCCGTAGGGACAAGTTGGTCGTTTTCAATATTTAATTAAATATTTGTCCTTACAGTTCCCTCTAGGGCACCGAGCATCTTTTCCGCAGCCTCAGATATCTCTGCATCATGATCATGGGAAAGAGAAAAAACCCTCAGATGGACAATCCGTGCCGGTATGAAGCGGTAAATGTCCTTTAATGGCTCCGGAGATGTCATACCGGTAGCAGGGTTGAAGATATTAACCCTTTTTTCCGTCTCCGCCATGGGATTAATAGGGCGTGGATCCTGTGTTGCCAGGTCGACACGAAAAGATATACCCCTTAATTTTCCCGGAAGAAATTCTCTCAGCTGCCTTTCATAATCAACGGCATGGGCAAATCTTGTCCCTCTTTGAATCTGATCAATAGAAATCTCCGTGGAATAAGACATCTTCCACTTCACCTCTCTGCTATGGAGTTTCGCCCATTCCCGACTCAGTTTCCTTTTCTTCGGATCCTTTTCTGCAGGCCAGCACCGGACTTCATTAAACAGGAACCATTCGTCGCAGAGGAGGTACTCATCAAGGGATTGAGATGGATCCCAAGGAAAGATTATATTCATAGTGTCCCTGAATATCTCCTGCAGGTGAAGATCTAGCGCTCTCGTTGTCCTGTGAAAATAAACGTTGGTATAGAGGTTCAACCTCGCGTTCAAAAACCTGCTGAGGGCCGAGATGCCCGCCTGGTGAAGGGTGAGACCATCTTTCGTAAAAAATGTATAAAAACGAAGTCTTGTTATGTCCACAATATCGAGAGAAAATCCTGTCATGTAGGCATCTCTCTGGACATAGTCAAGATTATCCACTGTATAGATACCGGAGAAAAGCTGTCTCAATAACTGCAACCACCTTGGCAGCTTTATATCATTACCCGCGGGCATTTTAATAAGCACTGCCACATAAATCGGATCAAGATATTCCCCATCGTCAAATGGACCTGAAGGGCTTCTCCTGATCTGACGGATGATCTTCCCCAATCTTTTCATGATAATCTGTTTCCCGATATCCTCATGGGTAATTTTATACTGATCAAGAAAGTTGTCATCAAAAAAATGCCCGTATGGACCATGCCCGACATCGTGAAGGAGTCCTGCTACCCGGAGGAGTTCCTCGATGTAGTTTACTGAAGGGACATCTCTGCAAATCTCCTCCAAACTCGGATAGAGATACCTGCCGAACTCGCCGGCCACGTGCATAGTTCCCAGGGAATGTTGAAAGCGGCTGTGCTCGGCAGCTGGATATACCCATCGGGCACTCTGTAGCTGACAAATCCGCCGCAGCCTTTGCACCCAGGGAGAGTCAATCAGGTCCTTTTCCGTTTGCTCGTCCGGAAATTCTGGTGAGGGTACTGTAAAACAGGCATACTGATATATCGGGTCGGCAATTAGCGCCATTCCTTGGTATACCTCTGCATATTCTTTGCCTTCTCGTTTCATGGGCAAGGTTTACAATATTCTCCTACAAATATCAAATCCTAATCCTGTTTTAACCTTGACATCTAAATTGCGATTGCCTGACATGCCCGCTGTTAAAAGCGCTTGCTGTCTGCTCTCCATGAAAAAGGATTATTATATGAGATAAAAATCCTGATGATAAAACATATGAGTACCAACAATGTTATATTTCTTGACGTAATTGAACAGTAGATGAGTCAGGGGAGAAAATTGTTCACAGAATTCCGGAAAAGGATTCCGTTGATATCAAATATGGTGACCAGATGGCCGTTTGTAAAAGAGCTGTCACTTTGAATGAGTGCCTCTTACTTAGAAAACCCCAATTTTAAGCGCTGCCATGCGGTTTGAAACGCATGAGGGCCTCTTTCAGGCTCTGCTCATCCATTGAGCGTTCACTCAGTCTGCCTCGGAGTGCCTCGATCATGAATGTAATTTTCGCTATAATTATACCCCGGATCAAGAAATACAAGGCAAATTCCTGGTCAGGATCAATTTTTTTTATCTGAAGCAAAGCAAATACTTTATTAATAATGGGAACTGCCCGTGCATTGATCTCCTTCTGAACTGGCGTCAATTCTCCTTCCTTCTTAGCCCCCCATATGGCGGGTACAATATACGTAATCGGTTCAGATAAAAGTTCCATTCTGTAACTCATAAAGATATCGTTGACGACCCCGTCCAAAAGCGGACTAATGATATTGGCAATCCGCATGATGTCTTCCGGTTCTTTCCGGGATATTATCTTTAAAAAATATTCTTTTAAATTTTTCATCAATCCCCCTACTCAATTAATATGGTTTCTGCCAGCTTTTTAAGTTCTTGCCGTTTCTGACATTTCACTTGAATTATGTAATCCCGATGGTGCAAACAACCTTTAGAGCTGAATGGTAATTTTGGATTCTTTAAAAGTAAAATTGTACTTATGTCAAGAAGATTCAGTCTTATTAATGATTTTGATCGTCAGATGCATCATGATATATCCGACGCATAAAAAAGATAAGAGGTATCGTCAAGATCAACATAACAGACAAGATATAAAAGACATCGTTAAATGACATCATGGAGGCTTCTCTTAAGAGTTGCTCATAGATGGCCCCGGCTCCGCCCTGACCGGAAAGGGTCGGATCAAACCCCCTGTATTGCAGGGCTTGCGCGGTTTTACTGCTTCCCAATGTGTACGGCATATCAAATGGGGTAAGATGATCCACAAGGCGGGCCTGATGAAATTGGGTCCTTCGTGTAAGGATCGTCGTGGCAATGGCTACACCAAAACTCCCTCCGATATTTCTCACGAGATTGAAAATGGACGTCGCATTGCCCATCCCCTCTCTGCCTATGCGGGAAAGAGTAAGCGTGGTCAACGGTATAATAATTAATCCCACGCCAAAACCCAGATATATCCTCGGCCATAGAACCGCATCGAAATCCGCAACCCTGTTAAATTGCGACATGAGGTAAGTCGACCAGGCCGTTACTAATAGACCGGCAACTACGATACCTTTTGAATTTACCCTGGTTATGAGTTTGCCCACAATCGGCATGGCAATAAGACTTGCGACGCCCCCAGGCGCCAGTACCGCCCCCGCAAGTGTTGCTGTATAACCCATAAGAGTCTGCAGGTACATGGGTAGAAGCACGATGCTGCCGAAGAGGTTAATGAAGACAAAAAATATGGTTACATTTCCCAAGCTGAAGGAAAAGTTCTTCAATACCCGCAGATCAACGACCGGATGCTCCGCAGCCAGTTCCACAAATACGAAAAGAACAATAGACGCCAGTGCAACGACAGAGAGCCAGATGATGAATTCTGAAGAAAACCAATCTTCCCTCTGCCCTTTATCCAGCACGATCTGGAGGCAGCCGATACCGACACTGAGGAATGCCAGTCCCCAGTAATCGATTTTCATCTTCATTCCCTTTATGTAAGAAGGGTCAAAAATAAAAATCAAGGACATCAGTATCGAAATGATGCCTACAGGTATGTTGATGAAGAAAATCCAGTGCCAGGACCAGTTATCGGTGATCCATCCGCCCAGGAAGGGGCCGATGATAGGCCCGAACATTATGCCCACACCGTAAATGGCCATCGCTGTACCGTGCTGTGACGGGGGGAAGGTTTCCAGGAGTATAGCCTGAGATATGGGTTGAAGAGAACCGCCGGCAATACCCTGAAGCACCCTGAACACTACAAGGCTTTGTATACTCCAGGCAAAGCCGCATAAAAGAGAGCTTATCGTAAATAAGGCAACGGAAATTATGAGAATGCGTTTTCTGCCGAACAGTCTGCTCAGCCATCCGGCCATGGGGATAACAACGGCGTTGGCCGCGAGATAGGATGTGATCGACCATGTGGATTCATCAATACCGGCGGAGAGACTTCCGCGGATGTGATCCAGAGACACATTTACAACCGACGTATCTATAATAACCATGAGCGTGGGAAGCATCACGGTTAAGGCAACAAGCCACTTGTTCGTACCTGTATCCAATACGAAGTTATTCCCTGGTTATGATCGTGGGTTCGACGGACATACCGACTCTGAGAATATGGCTGGGGTCCGTGCCCTTCTTGAGCACAATCTTGACCGGTATTCGCTGCACTACCTTCACATAATTCCCTGTCGCATTCTCAGGCGGGAACAGGGAAAAAACCGATCCTGTTCCGGACATGATGCTCTGTACTGTACCATCAAAATCGTGACCAGGATAAGTGTCTACCTTGATCCTCGCCTTTTGACCCGGCTTCACATTCTCGATCTGGGTCTCCTTATAGTTTGCAATAATCCAGATGTCATCAAGAGGTACAACAGCCATCAGCGGCTGTCCCTCCTGAATCTGGTTGCCCGTCTCAACGGATTTCTTGGTGATGTAACCTTCTGTAGGTGCATAGATTTTCGTATAACTTTTTTTCAAGTCCTCCGCCTTCAGGACCTCATCTTTCTGTTTCACGACAGAGTCCTGCGATTTTAAGGCCGACTCCGACTGCTTTATCACGGACTTCTGGGTTTCCAGGGCGGATTCAATCTGTTTGAGCTGATCTCTTGCCGCATCAACCTGCGCCACGGAAACGTCATATCCCGTCTTCGTTTTTTCCAGCCGTTCCTCGGGCACGACACTCCTCTTGTAAAGTCCCTGGGCCCGCTTGTAATCAATTTCCGCCTGTTTCAGATTCGCCTCTTGAAGCCTTAGATTCGCCCGTGCCGACTGCACGCCGAACTGCATCTCCGCCAGTTGTTTTTTCGCGACTTCTATCCTTGTTGAAAGTTCGTCGAGCTTTGAACGTTCCGAATCCCGCGATGATCGGGCCCCTCTTACCCTGACATCATAATCTTTCACGTCGATCTCCACGAGGAGATCGTCTTTTTTCACAAATTGATTATCATCCACATAAACGGTTTTCACTGTGCCAGGAACCTTTGACGCAATCACATGTATCCTACCTGTAACAAAGGCATCGTCCGTAGTAATGTGAATTTTTTTGTATTCCAGATAATATAAGACGCCTCCTACGCTTGCAATCAATATTACTGACAAAAGTAAGATGGCAGATGTCTTTTTATTAATGTTGATCATCTCCCATATTTTGCTCATTTACATAACCTCTAAAAATACCCGGAGCCTGTTTCTGCTTTCATAAAGTGAACTTACCCAATAAATTTATTATAGCTATGAACGATACGCTTTTGCAATGTTAAACATACATATCCTCGAAATGAAAGGAGACTTGAGCTAGGCAGTAAAAGACAAAGCATATTCGTAGATTCGTAAACGAAAAAAAAGGTCAGCCGAGCAAGCCAACCTTTACCTGTTACGAGTAATATGAAAAATGACATTATTCTCCCTGATCTTCTGCAAGGAGGTGACGTAGCCCGCTCGACCTCCTTATTATAGAGGGGTCTCGAAAGCACATCCTTATTATTCCATTACTTGTTTTTATGCCGGTTAGACTTCAACCGCTTTCTGTACTTATGTTTGCTTATCTTCTTCTTTCTTTTTTTTACAACACTTCCCATCATATACCTCTAATATTATCAGATGAATAACTCAACCCTGTCCGGATTAAGACGATTTTGTGACCTGCTTTCACCAAACAGGGGGCGTAGCATATACGATTGAATTGTTTATGTCAATGGAGATGAGAAAAATATTTCTTCGTATTTTGAATGTTTTAGTAGGCAATGCTTCCATTGATTAATTTATCATTATAGTTTTTCTATTACAGCACATTCCTGTATTTCTATGTGTGTACCCAAATCATTCGGTAACGCAGGAATGACGGGGATGGGGTTAAATAGAACCATTCCCTATATCCCATTTCACTCATTATTCTATTTTTTTTTGTCAGCAATAGAAAGATACTTAGTCCAGTACGGTTCTTTATATTCTGGTTCCTTTGCCCCTATATTGCGATCCCAATCTTCAAATGCCTGTATTAATGATATCTGAGTACGAACGATCCTTTTCCCAGTGGAATCATTTTCATCCTGAACATATTTGATTGAGAAAAGATAGCTGAATAGATACCAATATCTTTTGTAAGGATCTGAACCGGTGTAAGATATTTTTGCCCAGATATACACCAGCTTTGGTTGTTTACCTATTTTAGGGTTAAGATAAACTGAAATATCGTTTTGATTTGGAAAAACAGTTGTAATGTGAGGGAACTCACCAATTTTATCAAAATATTCCGCAAGATCATTATCCTTAAGTTCATCGCTAACAACTTTATATTCTGCCTGAATATCACTCGCTGGGATTTTACCTGCATTTCTTAAGAATAAATGACCCCCGCCACGTAGTGTTTGATTGTCATCAATGTCTGTCCCAATTGTTAAACTTGACCCAGAAGCAGTTGGATTTAAAATCGCATGCAGATATGGTCTTTGTTCAAGGGAAAAAGCAAATGACTGTAACTTTATACTGTCATTCAATTTATACGCTTGAAATATTAATAAAAATATACCGACCAAAGCGACAATGGAACCCAATAAGATACCCATTGTAGATAATTTTTTATTATTTGATTCATTCAGAAACGGATATAACTTATATGCAACAATGATTAATGTGACAGATACGATAAAATAAATTATCAACAACTTTAACATATAACATTTCCTTGCCAACTATGTGTTGAAATCTCGAGTCCTATCTCCCCCATCCTCTCGGGATGTTCTTTTTGCTCACACCATCTATACATATAGACCTTTGCTAATTCTTTATCACATGGCAACAAAATGTGAAAAAGAATGTTTTAATATACAATATGTGGTATATTAAAAAACAATCAATACAATATTCAGTATTTCCATAGTCTCCAAATTGTTTGATTTAACCATTATTTAGTTAATGAATGGAGGTCGAAATATGATACTTAATAACAAACAAATAGATGAAGCACATCGAATGGCCGATATCCTTACTAATCCGTATTTACGCTCACTTAGTGGGAACATAAGTGCGCCTTTAGAAAAAAGCAGACAATTACGATGGATCATACCACTTGTCATTATATTTGTAATAGCTGTCATTAACATTATGGTGAAAATATAGCAGTAAGTTTCGGTTATTCATCTTCTGGTTCAACAAGATTGAATTGTAAGTTAAGCCATCACGGGAAATTTGTAAATAGCAAATTGATATCGCAAGAACATCTTCATTGCTGTCAACATTACATAATATGATAAATACATCGGCAATTCACGGTTAACGCATTTGGTGTACTATACATATTTTGAGAACTTCCTTGATTGCCCTCTTATGCTTGTCCACAAAACCGTGTGCATAGATTCAACCTTCACCGAAAATCAGATTTTTGAGAGCTTAATAAGTAAGGCTGATAACCTGTTAGACATACGAATTTAAAAAATTCTCAGAATCAGGAAAATTTTTTTATTGAATCTTGCCACCCCGGTTAATAATAGCCCCACTAGTGGCCGGCACTTCCGACGGAGGATATGACGAACCGTAATATGCCGTAATCTCTTTATCAGAATCCATTACTAGTAAACATGAACCCTTGCCCTTACACCCGTTCCCCAGCCAGCCGTTAAACCCCGATGTAGCTGCTGGCTGCTGCGCGCCAAGCATATATGGAAAGGGAACCATCAGCACCACTGCGCCTGATTTAATTCCTTTATAGGTACAGGTACCTCTTCTACAGGCTATGCCCCAATCGGTATTGTTGACATTTTGGCCGGCGAAAGTTCCTGATATATGGACTGTAATGGAATAGGTAGTAGCCGGAGCAGCTATTGTAGTGGCTGACTTATACGCGGTTGCAGACGAAATATTGGCGGGAACTGCCTTATCAAATGCCTTTACCTTATAATAATATGTGGTTGATGGTGATAAAGTAACTGCCCATGAATATTGAGGATACTGATAATTCCTGCGGTCAGTCCACGTAGTCGTTCCGGCGGGGACTGTGGCAATATCTACGTAAGGCCCTCCTGCGGTTGTTGATCGGGAGATTATGTATCCATCAATTCCGCTTCCCCCTGCGTTGTCATTGGAAGCGTTCCATGATAGTGTAATGGCGATATGTTCGCTGGCTGCGGTAGCGGTTAACCCAGTAGGGGTATCTGGGGCTGTGGTGTTGGTAGATGTCGGCTTTGTGGCGTTATATAGTTCCATAATATCGTCAGCGGATAATGCCCTTGTATAAACCCTGAAGTCAGCCATCTTACCGCTGAAACCCCGTA
>Ga0187771_10000417_pt1 | contig 26032 bp, 16 predicted proteins | sample 0116_SJ02_MP15_1_FD_133139 | JGI IMG/M metagenome (GOLD analysis project Ga0187771, IMG submission 133139) | Tropical peat soil microbial communities from peatlands in Department of Meta, Colombia - 0116_SJ02_MP15_10_MG | ecosystem: Environmental > Terrestrial > Soil > Wetlands > Peat | place... | reverse complement strand
GTCGCCACGGGGGATAAGACAACGGCGGTCGATGCTGCCGGCAATCCGTTCGTCGTGCCCGAACCCACCGATAAAACGTCGCCGGACTACGCCAAGAACAAAAAGGATTTCGACGACTACCAGGCACAAGCTGCCAAAGAACCTTTGGCCACGAAGTTGGCCGACAGCGTAGGACACATACGGATCGCGACCAACTTCGCCTGGACCCTCAATACTGGATACCTTGTCCTGTTTATGCAGGCAGGGTTCGCGCTGCTTACCTGCGGGCTCGTGCGCAAGAAGAATGCCGCTCACCTGATGATGTTGAACTTCGCGGCGTATGTGTTCGCGTTCTTGGCCTACTACGCGGTCGGATACGCGTTTCAGTTCGGAGCCGTCGCCATCAACGCGGCCCCCACGAATCTGGGCGGAACGCCCACACTGAATCATTTTCTGATTGGCCACGGACAGTGGGGATTTGTAGGCGGCAAGGGTTTCTTTCTTGTCGGTCCCGCTTACGACGCAGGCAGCAGCTGCCTGACCTTGTTCGAAGTCGTGTTCATGGAAACCGCTGGCTACATCATTGTTGGAGCGATCTGCGAACGCATCACGTTCTGGGCTTTCGTGCTTTGCGAGCTGTTCATCGGGGCGATTCTCTATCCTATCTCCGGTTGCTGGACCTGGGGCGGCGGTTGGCTGTCGCAACTGGGATCAACCATGAACCTTGGGCATGGTTATGTCGATTTTGCCGGGTCAACGGTCGTCCATGCTTGCGGAGGGTTCTGTGCCATGGCGCTCGCGATCATTCTGGGGCCGCGCCTGGGTAAGTTCGGGCCCGGAGGGAGAATCCGCGTCTTTCCTGCGCACAATGTAGTTTACGTTGTGACCGGTACGTTCATTCTGCTGTTCGGTTGGATGGGATTTAACCCTGGCTCCACGCTGGGCGCAACCGATCTTCGCATTTCCGTGGTTGCGGTCAACACCAATCTGGCAGCCGTGGCCGGTTCCGCGGCGTCACTGCTGATTTGGTATTTCCTGTTCGGTAAGCCGGACGTAACCATGGCATGTAACGGCATGCTGGCCGGTCTGGTAGCTATCACCGCGCCGTGCGCATTTGTCTCTCCCACCTCAGCGGTCATCATCGGCCTGCTTGCCGGCGGCCTGGTTTGCGGCGGGGTTCTGTTCAACGAGCGCGTGCTTCGAATTGATGATCCGTGCGGCGCGATTTCAGTGCACGGGTATTGCGGATGGCTGGGTGCGGTCTGTGTAGGCATTTTTGCTGACGGAACGTACGGAGCAGGCTGGAACGGGGTGGGCGCAACAAGTTACCTGGGAAATGCAGGTCAGGGCGTCACCGGCCTGATTCACGGGGACACACGGCAGTTTTTGTGCCAGCTGATGGGCGCGACGATCTATGCGCTTTGGGCGTTCGGCGCGACATTTGCCGTTTTCGCGTTGGTCAACAAACTGAAAACTATGCGCGTAACGCCCGAGGCAGAGGAAGAAGGCCTGGATGTGCCCGAGTTCGGCATGCCGGGATATCCCGAAGATGCGGTGGTTACGACTGCGTACTGAGCGGCATCCCGTCTTACCCTGCCGCTTGCCAGATTTGGCTGTTGACGACAGAACTCTAATGTTTAACGAACCGATTGCCGCGCTATTGGTGGATGACGAACCTGCTTTTCGCAGAGTGTTGAAGTCATCGCTCTCGGCCGCGGGGTATGCCGCTGAGGAGGCGCGCAGCGGGGAAGAAGCGCTCGAGATCCTGCGGCAGCGCTCGTTTGACCTCGTACTGCTCGACATCAATATGCCGGGCATGGGAGGAGTGGAGACGTGCCGCGAGATTCGCACCCAAATGCCAAGCATTGCCATCGTCATGGTGAGCGTGCGAGAGGCAGAGGACGATCTGGTGCAGGCGCTGGAAGCCGGGGCCGACGATTACGTGATCAAGCCGGTGCGCTTCCGCGAGCTTCTAGCGCGACTCAACGCTGTTTTGCGGCGGGTCCAGCCTGAGAATGATGAAGAGGCCGCGGTTTTTCAGGTTGGCGAACTTGAACTGGACATGCGAGGCCGTGAGCTTCGCCGCAATGGCGAGCCGGTTCATCTCACCCCGACAGAATTCCATCTGCTGGCTCTCCTGATGCAGAATCGGGGATTGCCGGTGACCCACGTCAAGCTGTTACGCTCCATTTGGGGACCCGAGTACGGGACCGAGCTCGACTACTTGCGCACCTTCATCAAGGCACTCCGGAAAAAAATCGAGACCAATCCTTCTGAGCCGCAATACATCGTTACTGAACCCTGGATCGGCTACCGAATTTGCAATCCGAATAATCCCGAATACTCGGCGGCGAAATCCAACTAACTCCCCTCTAACCGCTCCTTCCGCGCTTCAGGCTGTTCACTGCCAACCCAGGAACCACGCGGCTTTGAGACGTTCCGATCATAAGAAACCCTGATCGACACTAGTCAAATTATCAATGCCGGTCTTCACGGATTCTTCATGCCTCGCATTGTATGGTCCAAGCGAACGTCGGATGTTGCCCGTCGCCGTTCAGGCGCGATGAGACAAGGGTTTAATTGCATCGGCAATTCAGCGGTCTTTACGGACTCTTGCTGAACTCTTTACGCAATTCTTATCGTTTCGATGGTGGAATCGAGAGGGATCGTGGAAATCGTGTACGGATGCAGCCTTCTTGCTGTTGGCCAGTCCCTCCGACCGTCCACTAAAAGTTAAGTGGGATTCAAATCACAAGAGCACGGAGACCGTTACATCATGACTGCCAATCTTCAGTTGCGCAACGCCGTACAGTTCGTGGCTTTAGCCTTTGCTCTAGTCCTCTGCCTGGCTGCGGTTGCCAGTCTGCGGTGCAATGCGCAGGCTGCACCTTCGGACGGGAAGACTCTGGCGGAGTTGCATCCGCCTGAAGCCAAGGCCAGCAGCGACGGGGGGGCAGCCAACAGTGCGGCGTCAATCGCAACAGCGGCGCCGGCTACGCCCACGCCCGATCCCGAGATATCGCCGGCTGTGGCCAGACAGCTCGCTGCCATGCAGGCGGAAATCGATGCGCTCAAGGCGGAACTGCAGAGCCGAGGCGGCGCTGCATCCACTCCGACTGCGATCGCTGCGCCCCTGGCGCATGCGGCAACCACACTGACGCCGGCGCTCGCACGCCCTGCGGTAGTTGCCTCCGATGATCCCGCCCAGGCGAGTTCGGCCCCGCCCGAAAAACCGGCACCGTCGGAGCCCTTTGCCTATGCCGACTGGACCTGGCTGAACGGAAATCCTCGCAACAAAGACGTGGTGTGGGATTCCAAGTTCTTCACTCCGGAAATTCGCATGGATGTTCACTACATCCAGGATCTCAATCATCCGCGAGACGACACCATGGGCGGCTCGACAGAGGTTTTCCGCTCTGATGAAATCCAGGTGGAGCAAATCAGTTTTGGCGGCAACTTCCACTGGCAGAACGTTCAGGCGAGAATTCTAACCATGGCTGGAATGTTCGGCGTCACCACGCCACGCAATGACGCCAGTGATGGCCGTGGTCAGTGGGACCTTCGCGGCGCGTACAAGTATTTTTCGGAAGCCAACGCAGGATATCACTTCAATGTAAACCACGGCCTCAACTTCGATGCAGGAATCTTCGTTTCCTACATCGGTCTGTTCAGTTATTACAACTTCGATAACTGGACTTATCAACCCTCCTATGTATCATCCAACACACCCTGGTTCTTCAACGGGATCCGTATTCAGTGGTTCCCTACGGACAAACTGAAAATCGAGCCCTGGATCATCAATGGATGGCAGTCCTACGCCAGGATGGGCAGCAAGCCTGGCTTGGGTGGCCAGATTCTCTATCGGCCCAAGGCGTGGCTCTCGATGGTCTTCAACAACTACGGAATGGGCGAAGACGATCTGGGCAACGGCGATGGCCATTTTGGCCGCTCGCGTATCCACACCGACGACAGCATCCTGATCAAGTACTACGACCACCCGGAGAGGTTTCTCGACAAGATGGCGTTCTCTCTTACGGGCGACCTGGGTTGCGAATACGGGGGCAGCGGCAGCTTCGTCAGCGCACAGGGCCGGACCATCAATAACAACGTAAATTGCCACCACAACACGGCTACCAGCAGCAAGCAGACTTTCGCCGGCTGGATGCTTTACAACCGCTGGCAATTCAAGAAGGACTTGTATGGGATCACTCTTGGCGGCGGTGCGATGGCCAATCCTGGCCGCTATCTGACTCTGCTTCCGCCGATCAATGGCGCCGATGCCATCACCGGTTCGCCCTACTTTACGACGAACCCCGGCGATCCCTACAAGGCTTGGGATGCTTCGCTGACTTTCGACTGGATGCCCAGGCAGTACATCACTTTTCGCGCGGAATACGGATACCGGCATGCCAACGTGCCCTATTGGACGGGTCGCGGCGGGATAACGCCGCCCGGCGGGAACTTGACTCCCAGTACCGTTCCAAATCCGAGTGCGGGGTCTGTGATACCAGGCACCACCTGGGTGCCGGGCCCGTTCTTGTCGGCGACGCCCGGCTTCACTTGCGTGGCGGGGGCCACAGGTTGGTGCCCGGATCTGCGCACGGGCGAGCCCAGCATCAGGTATGCAGTCATGGTGAAGTTCTGATGCTAAGGACAGTGACAAAAACGCATGATCAATTTCATCCCACGTCGAATTGAACGACCATGAGAATACGAGCCCTGGGGACTTTTCTGTGTTTGCCGGCCTTGCTGGTGGGGTTGACCGGTTGTACGGGGCATGGGGACGAGGCTGCAGAAGCCCCGCCCCCGCCCAATGTTGTGCTTGCCCCCGATCCCACTCTCTTCACGGTAGATCATCCCGAGCAGTTCCCCCTGGCGGCGGCAGTGGAGCGTGCAGCAACCTCTGAGTTAGTAGTCACCGGCACGGTTACGCCCGATGTAGCCCGCAATGTTCCGGTCGTCCCGCTGGCCTCCGGCCGTGTAGTGGGCATTAACGCTCGCCTGGGCGACACGGTCAAGAAGGGCCAGTTGCTGTTGACCATTCGAAGCGATGACGTCGCCAACGGGTTCGACGCATATCGCAAGGCGGTGGCGGATGAACTGCTGGCGCGAAAGCTGTTGAATCGCGCCGTCGACCTTTACGCGCATGGCGCCATTGCGCAGCAGGACCTCGAGACCGCGCAAGACACCGCAGATGACGCCAAGGTCACTCTTGAGACGGCAACCGAGCATCTTCGCCTCCTGGGCAACGATCCCGACAAGCCCATGGGAATCGTAGATGTGGTCGCGCCTGTTTCCGGCGTGATCACCGACCAGGAGGTCACGAACCAAGCCACTATTCAGGCATTTAACACTCCCGGACCGTTCACGATTTCCGATCTCAGCTCCGTCTGGGTCATCTGTGACGTTTACGAGAACGACTTGGCCACAGTGCGCCTCGGCGACACCGCGGAGATCGTCCTCAATGCGTATCCCGATCGCGTGTTCAAGGGAACGGTCAGCAACATCGGTGCCATTCTCGATCCCAGCATTCGCACCGCCAAGGTGCGCATTGAAGTGCAAAATCCGGGAATCATGCGCCTGGGTATGTTCGTGAGGGCTACCTTCCGCGGACAGACCAAAGAGACGCACACGATCGTTCCGGCCTCGGCAATTCTGCGCATGCACGACCGCGATTTCGTGTTTGTCCCCGCGCCCGACAAGAAGTTCCGCAGGCTGGAAGTCGTCAGTGGAGAGTTATTGAGCGACAACACCAGCCTGCAGGAAATCAAGTCCGGGATTACGCCAGGGCAGCAGGTGGTCACGAACGCACTGGTCTTGGACCACGTGCTGGCTCAATAACGGGTTGCGGAATGCGATGCGGCGTCGCAGTGCCGTTTAGCCGACTAACTCAAAAGCAGTGGTTGCGAGCAGCCTGAGAGCTGCCGCGCAGGTGAACGGAACAATAGATGATTCGGGCCCTCGTCGACTTTGCTCTTAACAACAGATTCGTAGTTCTGGCCATTGCGCTCCTGCTGGTCGGATGGGGCGCCATCTCATTCCACGACTTGCCGGTGGAGGCCTATCCGGACATCGCCGACAACTACGTCACCGTCATTACGCAATGGCCGGGCCGCTCCGCCGAGGAGGTAGAACAGCAGGTCACGATCCCGATCGAAATTCAGATGGCCGGCATGCCGCACATGACGTATCTGCGCTCCGAGTCCATCTTCGGACTGTCGTTCGTCATCATGATTTTCGACGACAGCTCGGTGAACGACTGGAACCGCCAGAAGGTTCTCGAGCGGCTTACGCAGGTCAATCTTCCTCCCGGGCAGAACCTGTCACCGCAGATTGGCACTGACTGGAGCACCACCGGCCAAATCTACTGGTATACGCTGCGCAGCACGAATCCCCGCTACGACCTGATGGAACTGCGGTCACTCGAAGACTGGGTTTTGCTCAAACAGTTCAAATCGGTTCCGAACGTCGTGGACGTCTCCGACTTCGGCGGCACGGTGCGGGAGTACCAGGTTCGCGTCGATCCCGGCAAACTGGTTTCGTACGGGCTAAGCATCGGCCAGGTCGAGCAGCAGCTGGCCAATAACAACATCAATGCCGGCGGCAGTTTTGTGGAAGCGGGCATGCAGCAGATGAATGTCCGCGCCCTCGGACTGTTCACGGATGTGCACGACATCGAGCAGACCGTCCTGAAAACCCAAACCGGAACCGCGCTTCGGGTCAAAGACATTGCCGAAGTTGTGCAGGGGCCTAAGATCCGCCTGGGCCACATGGCTCGCGCCAATCACATGGAAGACGGGCGCATCATTGACGAGCCCGACGTGATTCAAGGAGCTGTCCTGCTGCGCAAAGGCGCGGAAGAACAACCAACGCTCGACGCCATTCACAAGAAGGTGGACGAGCTCAATCATGGCCTTCTGCCCCCCGGCGTCGAAGTCATTCCCATGCTTGATCGCAGCGACCTGCTGCATTTCACGCTGCACACGGTCATGCACAATTTGACCGAAGGCATGATTCTGGTTACCGTAATCCTCGTTTTGTTTTTGCTGAATGTTCGAGCCGCTCTCATCGTCGCGCTTACTATTCCATTCTCTTTGTTGTTTGCCTCGATCTGGCTGGACCTGAGCCACATTCCGGCGAATCTGCTCTCGCTGGGCGCGCTGGATTTTGGCATGGTGGTGGACGGCGCCGTGGTGATGGTGGAAAACATCGTTCGCCACATGAGCCGCCTGAACAAGAATGGCTCCGATTCAGCAACCAGGAAAACTCCCGCAGAAGCGATTCGCGAAGCTGCCCACGAAGTGCAGCGGCCGGTGTTCTACGCGATTGCGATTATCATCACAGCCTACATGCCGATCTTCACGCTGCAGCGCGTGGAAGGCCGGCTGTTTCGGCCCATGGCCTGGACCGTTGCTCTGGCCCTGCTCGGGGCGATGACGTTTTCTGTGCTGGTCGCGCCCGTCTTGGCTGGCACATTCTTCAGCCGGGGCGTTAAGGAGCGGCGCAATCCCGCCATGGATTACCTGACCGAGAAATACCGCCGACACGTCCGCTGGGCCGTCGAGCATCGCTGGGTCGTGGCCGGAGTTGGCGTCGCCGCTTTGGCGGTAACACTTTTCCTGGGCTTTAGCGGTGTGATCGGGTCGGAGTTCTTACCGCATCTGGATGAGGGCGCGATCTGGGCTCGCGGCACGCTGGCCAACAGCACCAGCCTCACTGAGGGCGAGAAATTCACCACTAACGCGCGTTATGTTTTCGCGTCCTTTCCCGAGGTGAAAACGGTGGTATCGCAGGTGGGACGTCCCGATGACGGCACCGATACCGGCGGGTTCGGCAACACCGAGTACTTCGTTGATCTGAAGCCCAAAGATCAGTGGAGGCCGGTTTTCCATCGCAACAAAGAGGAACTGATCGCTGCCATGAATCGCGCGCTGGAAAAATATCCCGGCGCAATCTGGAACTTCTCCCAGCCCATTGAAGACAACGTCGGTGAAACGCTAACTGGGACCAAAGGCTCGCTGGCGCTCAAAATCTTCGGTGATGACTTAAAGACTCTCGAACAGAAGGGTGAAGAAGTCACCGTCGTCATGTCAGCCATTCCTGGCATGCACGATGTTAAGCTGTTACGTGATTTCGGCCAGCCCAATCTCGACTTGACCATTGATCGCCAGCAAGCGGCTCGCTTCGGAATCAATGTCGCCGATATCCAGGATGCCGTCCAGACGGCCGTAGGCGGCAACGCGGTGAGCCAGGTGCTGATTGGCGAGCAGCGCTACGACGTCGTCGTGCGCTATCAACAGCCCTACCGCAATACTGAGCAAGCCATCGCTAGAGTTCGTCTGCTCTCGCCCACGGGCGAGCGCGTTTCCTTGGCTCAGCTTACCAAGGTAGAAGTGAAGGACGGCGCTTATGACATTTATCGTGAGGGCAATACTCGCTACGTCGCCGTCACCTTCAACGTTCGCGGCCGTGACCTGGGAACGACGGTAGAAGACGCGATCAAACAGATTGGCGAGAAGGTGAAAATGCCGCCCGGATATCACATTGGCTGGTCGGGCGAGTACGAGAGCGAAAAGCGGGCGGAAGCGCGGCTGGCTGTCATTGTTCCGCTGACCATCCTCGTCATCTTCATCATTCTCTACACTATGTTCCGCTCCTACAAATGGTCGCTGCTCATTTTGCTGAACGTTGCCTTGGCTCGCGTCGGCGGTTTTCTCGCCCTGCTGGTGACAGGGACTTATCTCAGCGTCTCATCAGGCGTGGGGATGCTGGCACTGTTTGGCGTGTCGGTGCAAACCGGCGTCATCATGCTCGAATACATCAACCAGCTTCGCGCTCGCGGCTACTCGATCGCCGATGCGGCGGTGGAAGGCGCGGTTCTGCGACTCCGCCCCATCATGATGACCATGCTGGTGGCGACTCTCGGCCTTCTGCCCGCGGCTCTTTCTCATGACATCGGATCCGATTCGCAGCGGCCTTTCGCCATCGTGATTGTAGGCGGACTGATTTCCGACCTGCTGCTGAGCATTATCTTGCTGCCCACGTTCTACGTCTGGATCGCGAAAGAGGGCGATCAGCTGCCGGAACTGGAGGCCTCCCTTGAATAGTTTTCCACTGCGCTGGAAAGTCTGCGCACAGGCGGTGTTGAGCGCGATGCTGGTGTGGTTCGCGTTCGTTGTTCCGTCATTCGGCCAGGCCGCCGGCCCCAAGACGGTCACGCTCGACCAAGCTATCCAGATGGCGTTGCAGCACAACCACAACATGCTGGCGATGATGACCACGATCCAGCAAGCCGAGGCGGAGGAGACCACCGCGAACCTGAGGCCCAATCCGACACTGTTCGCGGACTGGGAGTACTTGCCTCTAGGCTCGCCTGCCAAACAAAACCCGGACTTATACAAAGGTCAGTCTACTGCCGACTATCTGCACGACAATACCGAGGGCGACATCGGACTCAGTTATCTGATTGAGCGCGGCAAGAAGCGGCAGCATCGTCTGCAGGCCGCCAAGGACATTACGGCACAAACCAAGTCCCTCGTTACCGACAGCCAGCGCGGTCTCACGTTCAATGTGGCCTCGTCGTTCGTGAATGTCCAACTGGCAGAATCGACGCTCGAACTCGCCGAAAAAGATCTCAAGAGTTTTCGACAGACCGTGGAACTGAGCGAACTGCGTTACAACAAAGGAGCGATCAGCGAGGATGACTATCTGAAGATCAAGCTGCAACTGCTGCAGTTTGAAATGGACTATCAGCAGGCAGAACTGGCCCGAGCGCAGGGGCTTTCCGACCTGCGGCAGCTGCTAGGTTATGAATCCGTTCCGGCCGACTATGACGTCGCTGGCGAGTTTGACTACCAGGCCCTGAAAGGAAATGTGGAAGACTTCCAGTTTAAGGCTTTGCAGAACCGGCCCGATCTTCGTGCTGCGCGGGAAGGGATCACTGCGGCCAAAAGCCAATACGAATTGCAACGGGCGATTGGCAAGCAGGATGTCACCGTGCAGGCGAACTACTCCCACGTCAACGGCATCAATGCAGCTACTTTCTATAGCAGCATTCCGCTGCCCATCTTCAATCGCAATCAGGGGGAAATCGCCCGCACACGCGTCGCAATCACGCAGTCGCAGGAACAGGAAAAAGCAACTGAGGGGCAGGCGCTGACCGATGTGTACGATGCGTATCAAGGGCTGCGTGAGAATGAGCGTGTCGTCCAACTTTATCGCTCGGGCTACCTGGACGTGGCGCAAAAGGATCGGGACATCGCCGAGTACGCCTACAGGCGCGGCGCGGTTAGCCTGCTCGATTTTCTCGACGCGGAACGCAGCTATCGCGCGACTCAGCTTGCCTATCGCCAGTCCCTGGCTTCATACTTGCTGGTTTTGGAGCAACTGCGCGAGGCGGTCGGAGTAAGAGCGCTGCCTTGAGTTCATGATCACTTTTTAGCTGGACCAAATCCACATGGCGTGCCTGGAAGTACAGCCGAAGGAGCAGATGCGTGAACAAGCAGGACGTACGGAGGCGTATCGAGGAAGTTGGCATTATCCCGTCCATCCGCGTGTCTACAACTGAGGATGCACTCTTTGCCGCAGAGGCGATAGCGGGCGGCGGCATTCCGATCCTTGAAGTTACGCTAACCGTCCCGGAGGCGATCCGCGTCATTGATCAAGTGGTGAGGCGTGCACCTGACATGATCGTTGGCGCGGGCAGCGTACATGACATCGAAACCGCCCAACGCTGTCTCGATGCCGGAGCGAAGTTTCTTTCCAGTGATGGTCTCGATTCGGATACCGTCCGGTTCGCCGTGCAAAAGGATGTTGTGGTCGTTCCCGGAACGCTCACCCCAACCGGAGTCATCAACGCGTGGAAGCTCGGGCCGGACTTCGTCAAGGTCGTCCCTTGCGGCCACATCGGCGGACACAGCTACATCCGCGACCTGAAGGCCATGTTCCCCCACATTCCATTGATCGCGGCCGGCGGAGTGAATCAACGAACGGCGTTCTTTTTCATTGCCAGTGGAGCTGTCGCCCTTGGCATTGGCGGGGAATTAATCCCGAGAGAAGCTATCCGGCGCAAGCAGGCGAGTCGAATTGCGGAATTGGCGCGCCGTTTTCTGGATGCGGTCTCGAGCGCTCGCGCCCAATGAAGGCGGGCAGCGCTGCCCAGTCGATGCCGAAGCTAGCTTAAGATAGATATTTTCTACGATCTTCCCATGCTCGGGCGAGGAGTCACTGAGTCGCGCGCTCTCCTTTTCCTAAGGAGGTTTCCGCTTGCTCCACAGGAACATGGCGCCTTTTACTTGATTGTCTTGGGCCGCAAGATTGGCAGGCCATCGTAACCTGTTGTACATTTCTTAATCCTGAGGAGCCACTGGCGATGAATCTGGAGCTGCGACCGGTGACCGTACAAGACGATCCGTTGTTATTCGAAGTCTATGCCAGTACCCGCGCGGATGAGATGCGATTGGTCAACTGGGACAAGGCGCAGCAAGAAGCGTTCTTACGGATGCAGTTCAATGCGCAGCGGTCTTCCTATGCCATGCAGTTTCCGCATGCCGATTACCGTATTATTGTGCAGGACGGACAAGCTGCAGGACGTTTGATTGTTGATCGATCCGGGGAGCACATTCTGTTGATTGATATCGCTCTCTTGCCTCAGTTTCGCAGGGCAAGAATTGGCTCGACGTTGATCGGGCAATTAATGATCGAGGCCGTTACGGCGCAAAAGCCGATCACGCTCCACGTCGAAAAGTTCAATCCTGCGCTACGCTTGTACGAGCGGTTAGGATTTAGCGTGATTGCGGACAGCGGACTCTATCTCGAAATGATTTGGCGCCCGGATCGAAGTGCACCGTCGCCCTTAAGATCTACAGCTTAGAATGAAATCGCCTGTACGACCTCGACAACTATGCTGGAAAACCTCACCAAAGCGATGTTCGCTGCAAGTGTGAACAGTACCTTCCAACTGCGGACTGGAGCGGGCCAAGCCTTAACCCTTGAACTTACAGAATGCCAGGATGGAGTAATCCGGTCGGATTACGAAAACTTCGCCCTGTTGTTCAAAGGACCGAGAGATGTGGTGTTACCCCAGAGTATCTATGAACTCGAGCACCCGGCCCTTGGAACGCTAGCGCTATTCTTAGTTCCGATTAAGCAGGATGATAAGGGCACTTACTATGAATCAGTCTTCAATCGCTTGATTCGACAGAAAGCGGGTTAGCAAGGTCTGAACTTCGGGGAATTGAGCGGCAATCTCTCATCCGGCAGGCATTACCGTGAGCTCCGTCATTGGCGCTGCTGTCGCGCCATTTGCCGCGTCTCTTTCCGGTGCCACGATTCCATCCAGCACTGTGCGTTTTCCCGGTTAAGATAGCGACGAAAGCGCCGGTGCAGACGCGCCATTTCAGTGAGCCTTGTAGTTTCAATGTCGGGCCAAATATCAAACCAGATCACGTCATAGCGGCACACTGAGGGCGGTCTCCATTGAAAGATATCAGCGGTCACAATGGCGAGCCTGGGATCGCGGGGCAGCGTGGGCGAAATCAGGTCGACCACATCCTGGTACTTCTCAATCACAGTGACGCTACTCACCTCAGGCTTTTTCAGAATCGGATGCAGGATCATGCCCACGCCGAGGCCGGCAATGAGGACTTCGCCGTGTGCCCGCTGCACTACTTCGACGCAGGTGGCGCGCTCGTAGTAGAAGTCGCTCATCATCACTTGCGATTGTCCATCGTCATTCCTCAAGCGCAAGGATACGTAGGTTCCCGGTGGGGACGGATTCCTGAATTCTCCGTAGACATAGCAGGCGGTGCGGCCGCCTTCGACATCCACGGTCACGTGTTGGACGCTGGCGCGTCCCCGGGCACACTCCCGCACCAGGTCCGCCATTTGCGGAAACAAGTCCTCCAGAGCATTGTTCATGGCTAGGGCTCAGCTCCGCGCCGGAAACACTCCTTGCAGCGCAATGATGAACGTCACGGCCAGGAAGGGCGACATATTGTTATGCGGCAGGCTGCCGCCCGCGGGGCCGATGGCAGAGGCATTCATTTGCACGGCCGGCGTACCCTGAGTCGCATAGTTCGCCGGCGCCTGTTGTCGGCTGGCGCCTGCCGTCAAGCCCCACACGGTGGTTGGGCCAGGACTGTTTTGGTCGCCGGCTGCGGAAGTTACACAGCCCGGGGCATGACTATGTACAGGGATTTCGGTTTGCAGCAACGTTACCGTTTGCTCACCACCGGTTTCGCCGAGATCATGCAGCGACAATCCCGGGCCTTGGCCGGGGTGCATGGGCGCGCAGCCCTGCAGGTTGGGCAACGCAAAGTTACTCTTACCGTCGCCACCGTAGGTGGTTCCCAGAAGAGAGAACAGCGCGGTGTTCTGCGAAATAGGAATCAATTGACCGTTGCACTGCGCCCAGCCGGTAGGCGCGAAATTGCCGGTAAACATTCTGATTTCGGCCAAGAATGGGTTTGACATGGTTGTTCCCTCCTCAATTCTGCGTGGGGAAGATTCCCTGCAGCGCGATGATGACATTGAGCACCAGATACGGCTGCATGTTGTCGTGCGGCTGGTTGCCGCCTGTGGCGGCCAGCGCCGATGGCGATAAGGCATTGTTAGGAGCGGCCGAGTTGTACGAAGCCAAGCCGGCATTACCCCAGAAATTCCCCGCCGGAGACGCGGAATTGCTCGTGCTTGAGCTCGCATTCGCGGCATGAGTGTGAGTAGGCAATTCGGAGATATTCAAGGTGTGAGCGCTCTCTCCGCCCAACTCGCCCAGGCTCAGACCGTTTCCCACATGCATCGGCGTGCGGCCCTGCAGGTTCGGCAGACCGAAGGTCTGCCGGCCGTCGCCGCCATAGGTGGTGCCCAGGATCGAGAATAGCGCCTGGTTTTGGTTGATGGGCATCAACTGGCCGTTGCAAAAAGCCCAGCCCTTGGGAGGAAAGTTCCAACTGATGATCTTCAATTCGCCCAGGAACGGTTCTGACATGCTGCCTCCAGATTGCGGCATTAAACGCTGGCGGTCTCAGCCGCGAAAGTGAGAATTTACGACTGCGAGGGAAACACCCCGAACAGAGAAATAATGAAGCTCACGCACAGGTACGGCATGAAATTGTCATGGGGCTGACTCCCCCCGGCGCTTCCGGTCGAGCCGCCATTCATTGTGTTGCCCGGGGCGACGTCGCTGTAAGGATGATTGGCCGTGACCCCTCCCCAAACATTGTTGGCGGGGCTGGAGACACTGTTGCCGCCGCTCGAGACGCACAGCGCCGGATGGCTGTGGGCCGGTATCTGCGGAACGGTCAGAGTCACCTGCTCCTCTCCCGCATTCTGCCCAAGGGAGAAACCAGAACCGACGTGGACTGGAATTCGACCGCGTAAGTCGGGCAGGGCGAAGGTGCTTACTCCATCCCCGCCATAGGTCGTCCCGATCAGTTGAAAAAGGGTGGGATTTTCTGAGATAGCAAGGAGTTGACCCTCGCAGAACATCCAGCCGACGGGGGCGAAGTTGCCTCCAAACATACGGATTTCACCGACATATGGCTGCGACATGAGCAACCTCCTGCGCCAAAGGCGCGCTGCTACTTCAACAGAGAGAAATTTGCAGGACGGAGCGCACCCCCTGGCTCCGCGTGACTCTAGTGACTGGGCCCCACACCCATGCGTCGTGACGACGCAAGGGCAGCAGTTTGCTCCCGAAACTTTTCATTGTCAAGCCCAGAATGATAAAAAGCGGAATTTCTTGTTGACATTCACCCGCGTAGGCCTCATCGTTGCACGACGCAGTGGGGCGTTGCTGGTCACAAGAAGAAAGTGGGGGGGGGCTACTATGCCGGTTTCACGTCGGGCTTTTCTCGAGTTGAGCACGATGACGGTAGTCGCGTCGGCAACCGCAGGGCTTTCCAGGATTGCGACGGCGGCCGATGACCAGAGTACGGGTGAGCCGTCCCGTGCCGACGTAATTGCGCGTTTGTCGCTTGACGACGCCAGATATCTTGTTGGATCTACGTTCCTGGTTCGGCCTGTTTCTGGCGAGCCCGTGCGGTTTGACTGCGTTTCCGTCAAGCCCATGCCGGAAAATGCGACATCGTTTGCCGTCCGGTTCCTGCCCAGGTCTCCGGTCTCTTTGCCGCAAGGAACTTATTGGTTTGAGCACGGCTTTCTGGGGAAGTTCCGTTTGTTTATCGTTCCATCGGGGCCAAAGACAATGCCGCGGTACTACACCGCGATTGTTAACCACTTGGCTTGGTGAACGCCGATATTGCGGTCGGAGGGCCGTTGGACTAAGACCCCTCAGTTGGTAGGTGTTATTTGCGGCTGGCGCAGATTCGGGGAAGGCTTGCCAAACACCTCTTTCGGCCACTACTCTCCGTTTGGACTAGCCGGGTGAAGTTATTTTAGCAATAATATATCTGTCTCAGTGGTAGAATTTTACACACCGCGACAGGGCAGAAACTATGGTTTGGACTGAGGCAGAGCACTTGCCAGCCGACGCATGAAGCTTCTTGTTGCGATGATAATTTCTTCCGCCACATCAGGAGCAAAATCGGCTGTCATAACGGCGAGCTGTCCTGCCGCATGATTGACTTTGTTTCTCCACGCGGACTTCATGCTCTGAGCACAGCCATTGATTTGTTCAAGATTGGCAAACGTAATGGAGGTGAGCGAATAGGCAGGATGGCCTGCATTTAAAATTGCCTGCATCTTCTTGCAGGTTGCATCCCAGCCGGGCTTCGGGTCAGTAACTCCGATAGCCTGTCCTAGATCAATCAGGCCATGTTCTACCACGATTAGCGAATGAATGACTGAGGCCGCATACCGCGAGAGAGCGAAACATTTGTTCATTTCCTCGATGTTGGTAGCTGCGGGTTCCCATCGGTCCCGTATATCTTCCCAATTCAGCCAAGGGGTATCGAAATAAATCGCCCTTGAAGATGGAATTTGAAAGAAGAGTTTGGTTCCCAATTCAGCTATAAATGTCTCTCGAATCTGATGAAGGTATTGGGCGAAAACTGGACTAGCCACTGGGGGTGGAGTAACGAGAAGGGCAGCAGCTGTTTTCCTTACGATCTTTTCTGTGACGGGAAGGTCGCAATCCAAGCAAACTGTTCCTAGCTGATCTAGCTCAACAAGCAGGAGTTCTTGCAATTTTTTGTCCTGCCAGATGTCCCTCCGCTCAAGGCTAAATATTGCAATGTCCAAACGAACGGTGGTTTGCACGTACTTGTCGGCGAAAACACGTAGAAGTTCCAAGATGCTCACCAATCTGGAACCGAATTGACTTCTGACGCACGACAAGGCACACTCCTAATGTCGTGTCTCAGAAGCCAACCCGCTCCGCTCCCGCGAAGAACGAGAACGAGTTCGGCAACTTTTCCGATCTTCTCGATAAGCTGCTTTCAGTTCCGCATAGCAAAATCAAGGCGGAACTGGAAGCGGAGAAGAAGCGCAAGAAACACCCTAGGGATCGCGCGAGGAGAAAACACGCCTTCCGCGACGTTTCCGATGCGGACTAGAACGGCGCCGTTTCACCCTCCTTCCCGGTGAGTTCTTTGTAGGTAATGCGCTTCCCCACTAGATTTCTTAGCACAGCATCGAAGCGATCCGCGTCAGTCAGCGGATTCTCCTTTGTGCCGCGATTGTTGTAACGGAACACCTGCTCATCCACGTATCGCTCCAAATGGAACGGCTCAACGCACACATAAGTGCCTGCCAGATTCCGCTTGAAGAGACTCCAGAAATTCTCAAGCCCGTTGGTGTGAACCCGGCCACGGACATAGGTTTCAGCGTGGTTCACTATTTCGTGCACATAGGTCTGATTCAACCGCTGGTACTGCGGAGCCTGATCGGTATAGACGTTGGTTCCATGCTCCACATGGTTCAGAACGGCATTCTGCAAAGTCAGACGCGAAACGTCCGGCACGACTTTCGCGCGAATCTGCCGCGCGTTGCGGTCCAACATTCCCATCACAACGGCTTTGCCGACTACTCCCGCTGCTGTGCCGTATTTGTTCAGAGCGCGATAGCGATCCTGTTTCTCCTTGTGCATGTTCCGCATTTTTCCGCCAACGAAAGTCTCATCCACTTCAACTTCGGAGCCTTCGCCGCCGATCTTGCCGAACCCGCCAGTCCGCAGAGCCACACGAATGCGATGCAACATGAACCATGCCGACTTCTGCGTCACGCCGATGGCGCGGTGAATCTCGTAGGAGCTAACGCCATTTTTGCAGTTGGCAATCATCCACACAGCAGTGAGCCATTTATCGAGAGGGATAGGGGATTCCTCAAAAATGGTTCCGACCTTGATGGAGAACTGCCGCTTGGGATGATCCTTCCTGCACTCCCACAGGCGGCGAGTGGCGATGAAACGAACCTCCTTGGACCGGCACTTCGGACAGACCGGACCATCGGGAAAGATGCGTGCCTTGAGGAATTCCAAGCAGCGGACAGGATCGGCGAAATACGCGATAGCCTGTTGAAGAGTCTTGGGTTCGTGTGCCATGACTCAAAGATAGCAAAGTTCCGCTACTGAGTCAAGTATATTATTGCCGTTATTTTCATCTTGACAAGCAGCCTTTCCAAGATGATGATTTGCAGGCCTAAGAACGCGGCCGTCATCGCGAGGGGGCGCGCGGCTGTGTTGATAGGTAGGGCCCATCTCTTCCTTCGACGTACGGGGATTCAGAACTGCTGACTTTCGAATACTAATTTCGACCGCGTTGTAACCGCGGCCGGTGGGCTTATGTCTGGTCCGCGCCAACTTAGCCATCGTTCAGAGTCGTGCAAGTGAACTAAGGAGAAGATCGAATGCGCTCAACTTCGTCCATGTTCTCTCGGGCAATTATTGTGAAGACTGCAGGCTTGGCGCTGCTGATATTCGTCATTCTTGCCAGCGTGTCGCAGCACGATGCTGGGACGGTCCGAGCGCAGGCGCCGCAAATTGCCGCGAACGTCGTTACCTGGCAGACGCTGAAGGCGGCGCAGCGCGTGCCGACCTCCTACCAGGGTCACGCTCAGACAATCTCTACGATGCAATCCGGTGGGGCGACGCCGCTCGCCATGGCGTCGGCGGACTTTGACGCCGACGGCGTCGCCGATGTTGTCATTGGGTATGCCTCCGCGAGCGGAGGAATCCTGGCGCTGCATCGCGGCAACCTCGACGCCTTCGCGCCTCAGAGCCGAGCTTCATGGCTGGCGATTGCGCATCAACAGTTTCCTCCTCCTTTTCTCCCGCAAGCCACCCTCCTGGAAGTACCAGAAGCGCCGCAGTTCATTGTGACCGGTGATTTCGGCGGCAACATGAGCATCCTCACGGGCGCTCGCGGCAGCCAGCATCTGTATCTCTTCGAGGGAAACGGAAAGGGAGGATTTTCATCTCCAAAGGCCATCGCTCTGCCTGGCAACCTGAGTGCACTCGCGGCAGGTGAAGTTGGAGTGCGTGAGGGAAAGACGGATGTAGTGGCAGCCGTCGAGACGCAGCAGACCTCCTCAGTGCTTGTGTTCAAGGGCTCGGCGGGCGGTCTCGGGCAGGCGCCGGTTTCGTATCCGGTGCCACAAGTCGCGATGCAGTTGGAAATTGCTGATTTGCACGGCGACGGCATTTCCGACATCGCAGTTCTCGCAGGCGGTGAGGTGCTGGTCGTTCATCCTATTGCACAAGCCGGCGCCGATACGACTGCGTTGATCGAGCGCGTGCAGACCACAGGCGTCCGGTCGATTGCGGTTGGTGGTTTTCTTTGGGACCGCCACAGCCGCAACCAACTGGCCGTACTCTCGCAGAATGGTGCGGTGCAAATCCTATCCCCGGAGCAGCTCGATACGCGGCCCTTCACGGCCGAAGAAAGGGTCGCCCGTCGCACGGCTACGCTCCGAGTAAAGCTTCCGTCTGAACTGAACCCGCAATGGTCCGGACAAGCTGAATCGTGGAACGTCGTGCGGAGCGGCTCAGTCTCAGCACCCATGTCGGGAAACGTGCGCCTGATGGCAGCGAGCCTGGCGCACGCGCGGCCACTGGACTTGATCGTGGTGGACTCCTCCGATAGTCGGCTACACGTGCTGCCCGCAAACACGACTGAGGAGGGCGCCAATGATGTCCGTGAATTGACGGTCGAAACCGGCGACAGGCCGGCGGCGGTCCTGCCCCTGCGCGTCACCGTAGACGGGCGGCGCGGCCTGGTGATGGTCGGCGGCAGTTCACCGCAACCCAAGACGATGGCGCCCATGCCCGACCCGACATACACCGTCAACCGGTTTGACGACCCTCAGGCTTTGGTGGCTAATGCCGCGAGTTACTGCAATGGCGGGACAAACGATTGCAGCTTTCGTCAAGCGGTGATTAAGGCCAACTCCGCCGCCGGCGCGGACACCATCATGCTGCCGGCTGGCACTTACACGTTAACCATTACCGGCCGGGAAGAGAATAACGCGGAGACCGGCGATATCGACGTGCTCGATGACCTCACCATCATCGGCACACAGTCGGGCGGAACACCAACCAGCATCGTTCAGGGATGTGGAGGGAGCTCGGGTATCTCTTGCACGGGCGCCGACGGCGCAACCGCCTGGAACGATAAGTTCATTTCCACCAACAAAACCGGCGTGAGCGATGCCAACCTGAGCATCTCCAACGTTATTTTCCAAAACAGCAACAACACCAACACGCGGGCCAGCGGCACGTTTGACTACCTCGGCGGGGCGGTGGATTTCTTCGGCTGTGCTCCTGAGGGCGGCGGCTGCAGTGGCGGCAGCGGCAGCCTGCCCGTTTCCAGCCTCAGCATCACGAACGTCACTTTCCATAACGACACTGCTGCCGGCTGCGAAGCAGGGAACGATTGCGGCGGCGGCCTGGACTCGGAATTCGGGCCAACTACCGTCAGCGGATCGTCGTTCGCAAGCAACAGCGCAAGTCTCGGACGCGGTGGCGCGCTCACCCTGGTCGGCGCGAAAGAAACGATGACCGTAAGTGATACTTCGTTCGCCAGTAACTCCTCCGCGCAAGAGGGTGGCGCAATATATATAGATTTTCAAAACACGAGCGGCGCCGGCGACATCAGCATTCATGGCAGCAGCTTTTCTTCTAATACATCCGGAGCGGACGGCGGCGGGATCTACGTCAACCTGGGCAGCGGCGGCAATACGACCACGGCAACTATTGATCAGCTAACAACGATCAACGCTAATAGCGCCGCCACGAGAGGTGGTGGAGTTGCCTTTTCGGGCATCACGGGGACTGCGGGCTCTCCGGGTACTACGAGTCTCAGCATCAACAACACCACAATTACTTCCAACCAGGCGAACGGAGCGAGTGACGACGGCGGCGGCGGAATTTTTGTTTTGGGCGGCGGCACTCTCAACCTGCAGTACAGCCGGATCGTCGGCAACACTACCGCGGCAACCGGAAAGCCTACCGGAATGTCCATCGAGCCTGGCACGGGCGGATCAGCCTCGACCGTAAGCGCCAGTGAAAACTGGTGGGGCTGCAATGGCGGACCGAGCGCTGCGCCTTGTGATACCGCCGGCATCATAAGCGGAACCGGCGCAACTCTCACGGACTCTCCCTGGATCGTCTTGACGCTCGCGGCCAACCCCACCTCCGTCCAAGCGGTGGCACCCAATAACACGTCTGCGCTAACCGCTGACTTCCTGCATGATTCGTCCAATGCCTCGCTTTCGGCGAGCAACATCGGTGTTTTGCTGAATCTGCCCATTAGTTTTGGCGCGACAGCCGGCTCGATTTCCGGGGCACAAGCCACCATTCAGTCAGATGGCACAGCGACCGCCACCTTCACCCACGATGCCAACTGCAATGCCAGCAGCGCGAGCGCGACCGTGGACACTAATCCCGCTCCCACAGTGAGTGCTCCGATCACGATCCTGTGCCCGGACCTCACCGCGACGAAGGCCAACTCTCTGGGCCCATCCGGTGCGTTCACGCCGCTTGCAAACGCCAACTGGACTTGGACGATCACGGTAGCCAACAGCAACGCCTCCAACAGCGCTCCTGCCGTCTTTGCAGCCGGTCAGACCATCCTTAGTGACAACTTGCCGAATACAAACATTTCTTATGGCAGCGCGACGGTGGGTAGCTTTTCCAACATCACCAACAGCGCGAACATCAGTTGCGGCATTAGCAGCAATGTGTTGAGTTGCGGTGCCAGCGGGGCCGCCGTAACGATCGGCGCGGGTGGGTCGTTCCAGGTTTCCTTCCCAGCCACGGCGACGGCTGGGGGTTCTTATGTCAATCCCGCGGCTGGAATCTGCGCGGTGAATCCTGGTGAAGTTGTGCCCGAATTCAATTTCAGCAACAACTCGTGCAGCGACAGTGTGATCGTGGTAGCTCCGCCAACGATCAGCAAGGCATTCGGGGCCACGACCGTCCCAGTGGGCGGCACGACAACTCTGACGTTCACGCTGACGAATCCACCCGCAAATACGGTGGCGGAAAGCGGAGTCGCCTTCAGCGATGCCCTCACAGGTGGATTGCAGGTTGCTGGCACACCGAATCTGAGCAACAGCTGCGGCGGAACGTTTACCGGCGCAACTGCGGGCAACACTGCTCTTTCTCTGAGTGGGAGCGCAATTCCCGTCGGCAGCTCATGCACGATCTCTCTCAATGTGACCGGCACGACGAGCGGCATCGTCAGCAACACGACTAGCGCCGTAAGTTCGACCAATGGCGGGACTGGCGTCGCCAGCAACACGGCCACGCTCGTCGTGGCCAGTCCGCCCACGATTAGCAAGGCGTTTCAGTTCTCCAGTATGCCGGTGGGAGCAACCTCGGTTCTGACGTTCACAATCACCAACCCCAATGCGTCGCTCGGGCTGACCGGCCTCACGTTCTCCGACACTCTGACCGGCGGTCTGCAGGTGGCCAGCACTCCTGGCGTCGTCGATGGCTGCGGCGGTACATTCTCGGCGACGGCGGGCGGCACCGCAGTCGCGCTTAGCGGCGGGACGGTCACCGCCGGCGGTTCCTGCACCATACAAGTGAACGTAACCGGCACGCTTGCTGGTGTCGTGAACAACACAACTGGTGTTGTCAGCGCCACCGAGAGCGGGCCGGGCACTACGAGCAATACCGCGACGATCACCGTCGTGGCCCCGCCGACGATCAGCAAGGCGTTTGTCCCGGCCACGATTCCGCTGGGCAACGACTCCACGCTCACTTTCACCATCGTCAATCCGAACTCGGCCTCTGGCCTGACGGGTGTGGCGTTCAACGACGCCCTGCCGAGTGGGCTTCAGGTGGCCAGCGCGCCCGACGTCACGAACACTTGTAACGGCACGGTCACGGCCAGCGCCGGCAGCGGGACGATCAGCCTCACCGGAGGGACTATCATCGGCGGCGGCTCGTGCGCCATCTCGGTTAGTGTCAGCGCGACGGCCGCGAACGCTTACAGCAATACCACGGGCGCAATCACTTCGACCGAGGGCGGCACAGGAACTCCCAGCAACACCGCAACCCTCACGGTTGTCACGCCTGCCTGCTATGCGCCTCCGTCGGGCATGCTTGATTGGTGGCCGGCTGAGGGCAATGGAAATGACATTACCGGGCCGAACAGCCTCACGCTACAAGGCGGTGCAGGCTTTGCGGCTGGCGAGGTCGGCCAGGCTTTCAACTTCGTGAATCCGGCCGGTGCTCGCGCCCGCCAGTTCGCCCAGAACACGGCCCCGACCGGCCTGCCGGCTGGCAATTCACCGCGATCCATCGATCTCTGGTTCAATACAGGGACGGATCTGACCTCGTCGCCCGAGGCGGCGCTTGTCGAATATGGCACGCAAAGCCCCGAAGGAGTCTTTGGGCTGATCTTCTCCATCAACGCGCCCGGCAAGCTCTATTTCTACGGCGACAATGACGATCTGCCCGGTGTCACTACCATTCTCCCCAACACCTGGTATCACGCTGCCGTAACTTACGACGGAACGAACCTGGCGCTCTATCTCAATGGCGTACTCGAGGCGAGCAAAGCTACCTCGTCTTTGAACACGCTCCTCGACGCCAACGGTCTCACGGTTGGACTCAGACCGGGCGTGTCAACCTGGAACGGACAAATCGATGAAGTAGAAATCTTTAACCGTGCGCTGAGTGCAGCAGAGGTCCAGAGCCTCTACCTTGCCGGAAGCGCTGGCAAGTGCAAGTCGAACGCCACAATTACTAAGGCGTTCTCGCCTGCGAGCATTCACGTCGGCGGCACTTCCACGCTTAGCTTTACCATCAACAATCCGAATGCTGAAGTCAGTCTCAGTGGACTTGCGTTCAGCGACAGTCTGCCCAGCGGGCTTCAGGTCGCAGGTACTCCGAATCTCACGAGCACGTGCGGCGGCACGCCCGCAGCCAGTGGTGGAAGCGTTGGCCTCAGCGGCGGAACTCTGGCACCCAGTTCTTCCTGCACCCTCTCGGTGAATGTCACAAGTTCGACACCCGGGATACTGAATAACATCACTGGACCCATTAGTACCAACGAAGTTGGCACAGGCAGCCCCAGCAATACGGCGACACTGAGCGTCGTATCGCCGCCCACCATCAGCAAGGGTTTCTCGCCAACCAGCATCGCCGTGAACGGAACATCCACGTTGAGCTTCACCATCACCAATCCAAATTCATCCACCGGATTGACGGGACTCGCTTTCACCGACAATTTGCCCGCGGGCCTGCAGGTCGCCGGCACTCCAAACGCAGTGGATAACTGCGGTGGGACGTTCTCAGCCGCGGTCGGCAGCCCCTCAGTCAGCCTCAGCGGAGGATCGGTCGGCGCCAGTGCATCATGCACCATTTCGGTCAGCGTGACAGCCACGACCAGTGGAGTAATGAACAACACCACCGGCGCAATCAGCTCGACCGAGGGCGGCACTGGTACCACGAGCAACACGGCTACCCTCACCGTGGCGAGTCCAGCAACGATTGCGAAGAGTTTTTCGCCCACGAACATTGCGCTCGGCGGGAACTCGACCCTGAGCTTCACGATTACGAATCCGAACGCTGGACTCAGCCTCACCGGCCTCGCTTTCAGCGACGCCCTGCCCAGCGGCTTGCAGGTTGCCAGTACTCCGACCGCCACCAACACTTGCGGCGGTACCTTCACCGCCACGTCCGGTGCCACCTCAGTCAGCCTGAGCGGTGGAACCGTGGCATCCGGTTCGTCGTGCGGCCTCTCGGTGAACATCACAGGCACGACGGCGGGCGTGAAGAACAACACTGCCAGCGCGGTTACATCCAACGAGGGCGGCACGGGCGCGACCAGCAACACGGCCACTCTTACCGTCGTATCGCCGCCGACCATTAGCAAGGCGTTCGGAGCGGCCAGTATTCCTCTGAATGGAACAACGTCGCTGACCTTCACCATTAACAATCCGAACGCAACATCGGCACTGAGCGGTGTCGGGTTCAGTGACTCGTTGCCCGCCGGCTTCGTCGTTGCCTCGCCGAGCGGACTCAGCAGCACATGCGGCGGAACGACGAGCGCAGCGGGTGCCTCAATCAGCCTGTCAGGCGGAAGTGTCGCCGCGGCCAGTTCCTGCGCTCTGTCTATCAATGTGACCGGAACCAGTGTCGGCATCAAGAACAATACGACTGGACCTGTTACCTCGCACGAAGGCGGCACCGGCACAACCAGCAACACGGCAACGCTGACCGTTGTAGGACCGCCGACGATCAGCAAGGCTTTCGCGGCGAGCACGCTTCAGCTCACTTTCTCTACGAATCTGAGCTTCACCGTCACCAATCCAGCGGGGAATTCCGCGGCCTTGACAGGCATAGCGTTTACGGACAATCTCCCGGCAGGACTGGCTGTGTCCAATCCAAGCGTGGTGACAGGCTCATGCGGAGGCGGAGCCATAACTGCTCCCGCGAATTCGAGCTCGATCACTTTGTCCGGTGCGACCCTGGCCGTCGGTAGCGCTTGTACATTCTCGGTGAGCGTGACTGGCACTGCCGACGGAGCCCAGGTCAACACCACCGGCGCAGTGACTTCAGCGAACGGCGGAACAGGGAACTCGGCGACGGCCACGATCACTGTGACGTCGGCGCCGCTGATCACGCTTCAGCCGACCAACCAAACCGTCTGCTGCGACCAGACCGTCACCTTCACCGCTGCAGCCGTTGGCGTTCCCACGCCGACCGTGCAGTGGCAGGTAAGCTTCGATGGTGGTGCACACTGGTTCAACATTCCGGGGGCCACCTCGCCGACACTGACGTTCCCGGCGAGTGCTCTGATTAACGGCACCGAGTACCGCGCCGTCTTCACCAACAGCCACGGAAGAGCGACGACGAATGCTGCCACGCTCACTGTGAACATCGCTCCGGAAATAACCCTCCAGCCCCAGGATCAACACACGCGGCCGGGACGGAAAGTCACATTCACGGCCGCCGCCATCGGCAGGCCGACGCCAACCGTGCAGTGGCAGGTGAGCACGAATCGTGGCGTAACTTGGAGCAACATCCCCGGAGCGACCTCAACGACCCTGTCGTTCACGGCGACCGCGTCAGAGGACGAAAATCAGTATCGGGCCGTATTCAAGAATACTTGCGGCACGAAGACCACGCGCGGAGCCACTTTGGACGTTGATTAGTGCGATTTTCTTGTGAGCTCCAGGGCGGGCGCAACCGCCAGGCTAGCTCCTTCGCCGTTGCTCGACAAGGTATAAGAGGCGCTGCGATGACATACCGGTTGTCTTGCGCTCACTTCAGCGAAGGTGCGGCAGGAGCTTGCGCCTCCAGAGTGGACTTACCCTGCGCCAGCTCAACAAGCGTCTCTTGCGCGAGTTTCTCCTCGGCTATTTTTTTTGGGACCAGCCCTAACGCAAGAGCTACTCCGTAGAGAATGGCTTCCGGTCGAGGCGGACAGCCGGGCACGTAGAAATCGACGGGGATCACCTTATCGGCGCCTCCGAGCACGTTGTAACTGTCGAACCAGCAGCCGCCTCCGGTGGCGCAGGAGCCGATGGCGAACGTGAACTTAGGATTAGGGACGGCCTCCACCAACTTACGCAGCGCGGGGGCGACTTGGCGGGTGACGGGACCGCAGACGAGGAGCACATCGGCGTGGCGAGGAGAGCC
>Ga0187771_10000416_pt1 | contig 26033 bp, 25 predicted proteins | sample 0116_SJ02_MP15_1_FD_133139 | JGI IMG/M metagenome (GOLD analysis project Ga0187771, IMG submission 133139) | Tropical peat soil microbial communities from peatlands in Department of Meta, Colombia - 0116_SJ02_MP15_10_MG | ecosystem: Environmental > Terrestrial > Soil > Wetlands > Peat | place... | reverse complement strand
GCGGCCTGAGATATAGGCGACGGCTGGTGGAGCCGATGGGGTTCGAACCCACGACCTCCTCGATGCCATCGAGGCGCGCTCCCAGCTGCGCCACGGCCCCACCGAGGAACGGGCCTTAGTGTACAACACTGCGACTGGAAATGGGATTCCAAGGCAGCAGGAGTGCCATCAAAGCCACGCCACGAACGGCTATCTCATTCCCCGGCGCCAGTCAGCCTCCCTGAGGCGCCCGCGATTCGTTTACAATACGCATCCTATGGCGCAAGTCACTTTTCTTGGCGCGGCAGGATGCGTGACCGGCTCCAAGCATCTTGTAGCCGTCGGCGGAAAGCGCCTGCTCGTGGATTGCGGACTCTTCCAGGGCGGCCACGAACTCAAGGACCGCAACTGGCAGCCGCTCCCTGCTGATCCGAAGGCGATTGATTGGGTCGTGCTCACCCACGCTCACTTGGATCACACCGGCTGGCTGCCGCGCTTGGTCCGCGCCGGCTTCCATGGGCCGGTTTTTGCCGATGCCGCCACGATCGAGCTGGCGGAGATCCTGCTGCGCGACTCCGCTCACTTGCAGGAGGAAGACGCGGAACACGCCGCGCGCGGCAAATACACGAGGCACGCCACGCCCCTCCCGCTCTACACGCGCGAAGATATTGACCCTGTGCTGCGGCTATTGAAGGCCATTCCCCGCGCCGGCTCCTTCATCATTAGTCCGGAGTTCTCCCTGCGCAGCTTCGACGCCGGGCACATTCTGGGGTCCGCCAGCCTGGAACTGACCATCAACGAGGATGGAAAGAGGATGGTTGTGGTGTTTTCCGGCGACATCGGGCCGTATTCGCAGCCCATCCTGAAGCCGCCGCAGACGCCCCCACAGGCCGATTTCGTGCTCTGCGAATCCACCTACGGCGATAGGGAGCATCCCGGCGGTTCCGCCCTGGACGCGCTCGCAGACATCGTCAATCGTGTGGCTCAGCGCGGCGGCTCAATCGTGATTCCCTCTTTCGCGGTCGGGCGCACCCAGACGCTCATGTACCTGCTACGGCAGCTCGAGGATTACCATCGTATTCCGCACCTGCCGGTCTATATTGACAGCCCCATGGCCGTCAGCGCCACGGATCTCTACTTGCGCCATCGGGAAGACCACGATGTCGAGTTCGCGCGCGAGGAAACGAGCGGGAATCGCGACCCGTTAAACACGCATGAGTTCCATCTCACGCGCACGCCCGAGGAATCCAAGCAGATCAACAAGGTCACCTCCCCGTGCATTATCCTCTCTGCAAGCGGCATGGCCACGGGCGGGAGAATCCTCTTTCATCTGGCGCGGCGCTTGCCTGACCGGCGCAATGCCGTCGTCCTCGCTGGGTTTCAGGCCGAAGGCACGCGCGGCCGCGCCCTGCTTGAGGGCACCAAGATGTTGCGCATACATGGGCAGGAGGTTCCTGTGTGCGCCGAGGTAGTCGAAATGGGCCAACTCTCCGCTCATGCCGGCAAGAGCGAGTTGTTGCGCTGGCTGGGGGGCTTCGCCACTCCGCCGCGTATGACGTTCCTCGTGCACGGCGAGCCGGCCGCCGCAAGCGCCCTCAAGACGAGCGTTGAAACGGCCCTGAAGTGGAACGTAAGCATCGCCGCCTACCTTCAGACCGTGGAACTGAACGCGTAACGCCGGAGGCCGGCGAACGCCGTCCCGTGCCGCAAGGCCCGAGGAAGAAATACGGACAAGGGGGATGCCAAGAAGGAACGGAAAAACAGCCCTTCAAAAAGACGGGGAACCTTTTGCTCGAAACCCGCGTCTATCTCAATAAGGACCACTCGCGGGGTAGGAGGCTACCACCACAGGGCAACCGACCGTCAGCCTCCTACCCCACTCACATGGTTGTGCTCACAAGAGACCCAGGCAGTTGCTCCGGAACCACCCGCAACGTCAGCGCGCTCAGGGGCCGGCCAGCGCCTGCTTCGTCGGCGTCTCCGGCGACATTGGCGGGATTTCTCGCAGCAGGCATCCAGCCACAAACATCGGCGTCGGGGCTACGCGTCCCCAGCGGTTCAACTCCCACTTGGCCCGAAGAAATTTCACTTCCGGCTTGAGCGAAATGTCCAGTACCAACCTGGTTTCGCTTCGATAGAAACTTTGCGGCATCTTCAACAAGGGTTTTGTTCCCCAGTTCTCCCCATCGGCCGAGCCCCAAATGGAAACGTCCAGAGATTCCTGCTCGATCTGCTCATCAATCGTCAACGTGCAAAGGAAGGTCCGCGTGACGCTCGAGGAAATGTCGAACGCCTGGCCCGCGCCGTTCTCTTCCAAGCGCGTGTTTGTCGGAATCAACGTAATGTCCGTCATTTTGGCCGCGAAAATTCTAGCATAGCCGTCGTCTTGCCTCCTCACCCCCTAGCTGACCGACGGCCACATCGGCATGGCAACTGGTTTCAATGGCCCAGAGCCGCCCAGCCTCGAACGGGCAAGACCTGAACGCTGGCACCTGTCTGGCGACCTGCGCAGGCCGGTTTGTCTTTGGTAACGAGGTCACTCTTATCCTCCCGATTGCCTCGCCCATCGAGGTCAATAAGGCCCTGTTGATGAATACTCTTCTACAGTACAAGATCGATGACGCGCCGGTCTTCAATCTCAATGATCCGAAATCTGAGAGCGTACTCCCCTTATACGCGGCGCTGGCCGACTCGGTAAACTTGCTGCAGGGTCGCGGCGGCATGGAGAATACCAAGTCGTTGCGCGCGCGTTTCCAGCGCCGCCAGATCATCACCGATGACAATATGGGGGCCGAGTGGAGCAGCGTGGCGCCCATTTTCTGGCATTGATTCCGGCACGGAGGAACAGCCTCACAAGACAGCCAAGCACCTTAGCCGCTCCTCCGCGGCAGCGAGCGTCTTCTCCGTCTTGCAGAAGGTGAAACGCACCTGCCGCGCGCCATCGCGCGCATCGCGGTAGAAGCTAGACCCGGGAACCCCGGCTACGCCGATCTTCTCCACGAGATATTGCGCGAAACTCGTGTCGTCGCCATGACCAAAGCGTGAAATATCGGTCATGATGTAGTAGGCACCGCGGGGCTTGAACACTCCGAAGCCGGCGCGCTCAAGAATCCCCATCAGGCGGTCGCGGCGCGCTTGATAATCGGCGGCCAGCTTTTGGTAATAACCTTGCGGCAGGCGCAGGGCCAGCGCCCCCGCCTCTTGCAGCGGGGCGGGCGCGCCCACGGTCAGGAAGTCGTGAACCTTGCGGATGGACGCGGTCGCTTCCGGCGAGGCGATGGCCCAGCCTACCCGCCAGCCAGTGACGCTGTAGGTTTTGGACATGCCGTTGACGGTGATACTCAGATCGCGCATGCCTTCGATGGCCGCCATGGACACGTGCTCGGCTCCGTCGTAAAGAATGTGTTCGTAGATCTCGTCGCTAATGCAGAAGGCGTTCCAACGCACGCACAGGTCCCGAATGGTCTCCAGCTCGCCGCGCGTAAACACCTTTCCGGTTGGATTGTTCGGCGTGTTCAGGATGATGGCCTTGGTGCGCGGCCCGAACGCGGAGGAAAGCTCCTGTTCGTCGAAACGCCACTCCGGCGGACGCAGCTTCACGAAGCGCGGCACGGCTCCCGAAAGGATGGCGTCGGGGCCGTAGTTCTCGTAGAAAGGTTCGAAGATGACCACCACGTCGTCGGGATTGATGACCGCCATCATCGAGGACATCATGGCCTCGGTCGAGCCGCAGCACACCGTGATTTGGCGTTCCGGGTCCACGCGCAGGCCCTGAGTCCGCGCAAACTTCTCGGCGATGGCCTCGCGCAACGACCTGGCTCCCCAGGTGATGGCGTACTGATTGATGTCCTCGGCGATGGCCCTTCGCGCGGCCTCCTTCACCTTTGCCGGCGCGGGAAAGTCCGGAAACCCCTGCGCCAGGTTCACCGCCCCATAACGCATCGCCAATCGGGTCATCTCGCGTATGACCGACTCGGTGAACTGTTCGGCTTTCGTGGATAGCAGAGGACGCTTGCCCGCGTGCATTGAGTGTCTCAGCCGGGCGCTGGGTTGGGCCTTGCCTGCTCTCACCGCGCGCTTCCTCCGGGACTTTTCTCCCCGTAGATCATCCGGTAGAGCTCCGCATTGCGCAGCACGATCTGAATGTACTCGCGCGTCTCGGTGAACGGCACGGACTCGACGAATTCCGGCAGCTCATCGTACTGTCGTTCCTCGCGCCAGGCCGCAACGCGCTCCTCGCCGGCGTTGTACGCCCCCAGCGCCGCCTCGGGGCTTCCCTGGGTGCGCAAGAGTTCTCCCAGGTAATGCATGCCGAGCTTGAGATTGTACCCGGGGTCGTAAAGCCTCGTGCTCGAGTAACCGACGTGCAGCTCGCGCGCCAGCCGCCGGCCGGTGTTGGGCAGCACCTGCGTCAGGCCGATGGCTCCGGACTTAGACACCGCGTCCGGCTGGAAGCTGGACTCCTGGCGCATCAGCCCCGCCGCTAAGGCAGGGTCCACGCCGCTGTCCTGGGCCGCGCGCCGGAGTTCCTCCTGGTAGGGAAGAGGGAAGAGGGTTTTCCAGGCGTACAGCGGAACGTCCTCCATTCTACGCGCTTCGTAGTCGGGCACGGCGAAACGCGCCAGCCCGATGGCCGACGCGTAATGTCCCTCGTCCAGCGCGGCCTGGGCGGCTTCAAAGAGCAGACGGGGCGAAGCAGACGCCAGGTAGGCGGCCCGCAGTTCCAGCTCCGCCGACGCGTCGAAAGCCAGCGTGCGCAGAATCTGCGCCCGAGTCCAACGGTCCATCGCCGCCGCGGGGACAGGCTCGTCCAGCCTGCCGAGCGTTGCCGGCGACGGAATCTTGGCTGGCACATCCGCGGCATCCGCAGGCTCGCGGCCAATGGCCGTGAGCCGCGCGCTGGCTTGCCGTCCAAAGTACGTTTGCGGAAAACGCTCCTCGGCCTCGGCGTAGAAGGCGCGCGCGCGCGCGGCGTCGCCCCCGTGTTCGGCGATTCTGCCGAGCCAATAGAGCGCGTCCACAACGCAGACCGAGCCGGGATATTTCTCGATGAATCCTCTGAGCAACGGCGCGGTCTCCGGCTTGCGTTCCAGGTAAGCAAACCAGGCAATTCGCCATTCCGCTGTTTGCGCGTAACGTCCGCCCGGAAATTTCTCCAGCAGTTTCCGGTACTCGTCAGCGGCCCGCCCGCGATCGAGTTGCGCCCAGAAGTAATTGGCCTTGGCGTTCCAGCCGTCTTCGTTGGCGCGGGAAGAGGGATACTTGGCGTCCAGCTTCTTCAGCGCGGCGAGCATCTGTTTCTCGTGGCCGCGCGGCTCAAGAGGCTTGGGCCGCCAAGCCTGCGCCAGCGCGTACAGCCGTTCCGCGTCCACTCTGGGGTCCGCCGCGCGCACGGACTCAATCAATTTGGGGGAGCCGCCCAGTTGCACGCGGGTCTCGGCCAGGTGCAGGCGCGCGTGTTCGGCGGCCGGCGACTTGTCCCGCTTGCCCCGCATAGCCACCAGCTTCTCGTATTCCGCGCGAGCTTCCTGCCACCTGCGCGCGTCGAAAAAAGCCTGCGCCCGTGCCTCCTGCTGCTCGGCTGTGGCCCGGGGAAATTCCCCGCGCATCTGGCGCTCGAGCTCTTGCAAGGCGCTTCCTGCTGCCTCCGCCTCGTCGCTCAGGGGAAACCCATAGTAAAGGCTCTGATAATCCGCCGCGGCTCGAGCCAGTTGCCCCGCCAGGCGCCGCGCCCGCGCCTGCTCGAATAGCAGCGGCGCCTTGGTTGCTGTGTGCAGGTCACTCTCCAGTGCCGCAAGGGCCTCCTCCGGCCTGCCTAGGCTCATGGCTGTCACCGCAATGGCGTCAACCGTCTGATCCCTCATGACGCTATCGGGGAAATCCGCGCGCAGCGTTTTCAAGTCTGCCAGAGCATCGGCGTCGCGCTTGAGAGCACGTTCCGTCTGCGCTCGCCAATAAAGAACGTATTCGCGGAGAAGAACTTCCCCAGCCGCCTTGTCAAACCATCCCAAGGCCTTCTCTGCTCGGTTGTTGTTCTGGTCGGAATAGCCGAGAGCTAGCGCTGCCCGTGCGCTCCAAGGGTCGGCCGCGTGTTTTTCGGCGAAAGCCGCCACTTCGTCGTAGGCCGCGGAAGAACCGTTGCGCAGGGCCCGGGCAAGTGGGGCTAGCTCTTTCTCCGCGGCCGCGTCTTCGGAAGAAGCGCCGCTTTCCTGTCCTGGCCCGACAAATGACCTGGGGCAATCCCCGGGCGCACAAGCTGGCAGCCTGATCGCTGCCGGTCTAGCCTTTGCGGCTGCAGAACTCCTGCTCCCGGTCCTGAGAGCCGGCCCAGCATGCCGGGAAGCCGAGCTTGTTTGCCCGGAGGTGCATAGCGCTGCCCCCAGCACGAACACCACAACCGCGAATGACCTGCAAGAATTCATCTCTCCCCACACACATGCGCGGCGGCTCTGCGGGGTCCTGTCCTGCCCGCCTGGCGATCTAGTGCCGTTCCAACTGATTTCACCAACGAGGCGGCGTGCGTTGCTCCACCTACCCGCCAAGGACAGCACAGAACCACTGCCTCAATAAGTTGGAACGGCACTGGCGGCGATTAGGATTGGCCGTCCGGAGATGCGTATGGATATTCGCCGAGCGCTTGTGCGTCGCCTCCGCCCAGAATCTCCACCATCCAATAATAAAAATAATCCACGGGATGGTCCATGATCGGACCGAAGCGCCGCTGATACTCCCGGTAAGCCCTGTCAATATCGTCACGCAGACGCATGCACACATCGCGTCTCTCGCGGCCCAGGCGGACCTGATCCGGATGCAGCATCTTAATGTCCTGCATGGACACCTTGGCCACCCGGTTCGCCCGGTGATGCATGGTCTGTTCCTCGCGCGAAAGGCGGGAGACGTCGAAAACAGCCTCCTCCTCCGGGCTGGGTTCGATCTCCACGACCGACTCAGCCCCTTCCTCGGCGCCCATAACCTTCCCGGCCCCCGCTGCGGAACCTGCAACTTCTTCCACTGGCGCCGCTTTCCCTTCCGCTTCCGGCCGGCTCCGTTGCCCCGGCCGCGCCGCATTCACCACGAACCTGGATAAGACATCCAAGGCTGCGGAAAGCGAAGCCGCTGCGGTCTGCGCCCGCAGCATGGGCGGCAGGGTATTCGTGGGGCGTGTGCTGCTGCACGCCGCTACCACGTCGGCCACTGCTTGGTTCAAGCCTTCCGCTGAACGCTGCAGCGTTTCCAGGCTCTCGCGCAAGGCGCGCGAAACCGCCTCCTCCACCGCGTTGCCCTCGTGTCCTGGACGGGATTTCATGGGTGTTTCGTCGGAATTTCTCAAGCTTTTCCATATTGGTGGGCGGTCTGCCGAATGTCAACGGCCTAACCGTGCTGCCGTGCCTTATTGTTGCCGTGGGCAACTGCGGGAACAATGCTGCGGCGGGCGCTAAAGCGGTAAGTAGGGATGGGGCAAACTGCCGCGGCGCGCTGATGTAACCCCTAAACCCAAGACGGGCGGTTGTCCCGCCCGTCTCTGTTCCAAGCTTAGTGATCCTCTCGGTAGGCCGCCTCCGGGAGGCGGTCTCTTCATTAGCCTCCGGTGGTGGAGGAGCTGGCCGACGCACCCGTTCCCTGCGCCCCCGCCTTGGGTATACTCAGATACCCGCTCACCTGATCTTTGTACACCTTGTTTACAACAACCTCTTCAGGCTGGTGAGCGCCGGTCATGTAGAAGAAAATCGGCTCATTCGCCACGTGGTTCTTCTTTATGAAGCGCCTGTCCTCGACGGTAAGCCCCGCGCTAAAGAGACCCTTGCTGGCGTTTGTGCCCCGGAGCTCGATGGTGATGTTGCCCACTTTCTGGGGCTTCTTGCCGTTGATGGTGAATTCCACGTAATCCCGCTCACCCAGCCGCCGGAGTTCCTCCACTTCCTCATGATTGCGCGCAATCAGCGTGCCCAGCTCGCTGCGGGCCATTTTCAAGTCGTCGCGCGTGGCGTCGAGGTCGGTGCGCACGCCCCCGACCTTCGTATCCACGCTCTTCAAGTCGTCGTTGTTGGCTTTCGTGGATAGTTCGGTTTGGACGGAGGAATCGAGCGCATTCAGTTTGTCGGAAGTCTCTTCCCGGAGCTTGGTGGCTTCTGTGCGAGCCTGCTTGAGCTCGCCCTCGGTAATGCGCAGCCTCTTGGTGACCACGCCCAGGTCGCTCTGCAAATCGCTGGCCGACTTCTCCGCGGCCGTTAGGCGATCCTTGAGGGTGTTCACATCCTGGTCCACGTTGTTTTTCATTGAGGTCACTTGGGTGGCAACAGCTTGCTCGGTGTCGCCGAGGTGTGCGTTTGCCCGCCAACCCACGATCAGCCCCGTCAGAGCTAGCAGCCCTAGAGCGACGATGACCGGCGTATGCCAGCCAGACCCCCCTGTATCCCCTGTATATCCCTCGTCTGCCATTGGAATTCCTCCTGTTTTTTGCTTACCACCCCGTGCGGCCCTTCGGGAAAGCACATGACGAACCAAAAGCAATCCGTTGAGCCTAGGCCGTAATTAGATGAAAACAGTGTCAGTTTGAGGCAAGCCTCCCTTGCGGAGTTTCCAAATACAGTACTAGAACTCGGTAAAGTTTGCTTGTGGGGTGTGTTTTCGTCAGAGCACCGGGCTAAGTCCCTTCGATGCCTAGCGAACGAAAATCAGAGAGAAGTTGCTCCCTTGACTGGAACACCAAGGCGCGCAGTCCCAAACGCGCGCCGGCTTCGACGAAAGCAGGCACATCATCAACATAGACGGTCTGCGGCGCCGTCGTTCTGCAAGCCCTGAGCGCCTCGCGGTAAATCAGCGGGCTCGGCTTTCTGGCTCCCACTCGGTAGGAGTAGATGCGTATCGGGAAAAACCGCAGGAAACTCAAAGTCGTCTCGATGTGCTCCGCGTGGATGGGGTCAATATTCGAGAGCAAAGCCAGGCGATACTTTCTGGAAAGCTTCTCCAAGAAGGAGTCCTCGAAAACCGGCTGGAGGTCAATCACGCCGTTCCATACCGTCCGGAACTGCTCGAAGTTCATGTGTATCCCGAATCGCCGGCATAGGTGGAGATGCCAGTCGCGCGGCTCCATGCGGCCCTCCTGCCAATCAGGCCAGCGCGGATCGTTTTGGATGGCAGACCAAATCTCCTGCGCGGTGAAAGAAGTGTCTTTGCTCAGGGTTTGCAGTGCCCGCTCAATGTCCAGGCGCACCAGAACTCGCCCGAGGTCGAAGAGGATTGCCCGAATGGCGTTGCCCCGCACGGCCCTAGGCGCTCTCCGAATCGGATGCCCCCGCGCCAGGCGCCCCGCACGCTGCCGTCAGGCCTCGCCGGGCGCGCAGGGCGCTGAAAATGGCCGGTAGGAAGGAAAGGAACACGACCGCGAGGATGACCCAGTGGATGCGCTGGCTGATGTGGGGGACCGAGCGTCCCAGCAAGTATCCGCCCAGGACCGTCGTGCCCACCCAAAAGAGGCCGCCAAAGATGTCGTACAAGAAATAGCGCCGATAGGGCATCCCGGCCGCGCCGGCCACAGGCGGACAGAAGGTGCGAATGATGGGCACAAAGCGCGCCAGGATAACGGTCTTGCCCCCGTACTTCTCGTAGAAGTCGTGAGCCCGCTGAAGGTGGCGGCGATGAAAGAATAACGAATCGCCGCGCCGGTAAAGTGCCTGGCCGGCCGTGCGCCCAATCCAGTACCCGGTCTGATCACCGCAGATCGCGCAGAGCGACACCAAAAGAAAAAGCCACAAAACGTCGAAGTGCCCTGCGGCGGCAAAGACGCCTGCCGTGACCAGAAGAGAATCGCCGGGTAGAAAGAACCCTACAAAAAAGCCGGTCTCCACGAAGACCATGCCACAAACGAGCGCAGTTCCGCCCCAGCGGATCAAACCTTCCACATCGTAAACGGCGTGGAAGAGCTGTCGCAGGGTTTCTAGCAAGTGAGTCTGATCCTCTCGTCTTCTGCGCCCCGGATGGTGCGCCCCGCAAAAGCTCGGCAAAGCGCGATCAATATGGTAACAGAATGCCCGTTCTTCCAGCGCCGGTAGCTTGTGAGCTCCCCCTGTGTCCGTCAGGGTATCCGGCGCTACAATGTACGCTGTGGCTTCTAGCTGATTCTTGAAGCTCGGGAGGGTGTATCCATGCATGGCACTGGGGAAGCCCGGTTCAAGGGTGTGGTTTGGATCTGGGTGTGTCTTCTTGTGCTTGCGTCCATTGCAACCATGCGGCACGTGCAAAACGCCCGGGCGGGTCAGCAGGAGTATCGCGGACCGTGGACCAGTGCGCAACTCATCCAACCCGCCGATCTCGCCCGGGAACTAGCCAACGCGAAAGGCGCGAATCGCCCTGTGATTGTATTCGTCGGCGTGCGCGCCTTATTCGAAGGCGCGCATATTCCCGGGGCCGTCTTTCACGGCCCGGGGATGTCCGAGCAGGGGCTCGCGGACTTGAAAGCCTGGGCGCTGAACCTGCCGCGATCCAGCAACGTCCTCATCTACTGCGGTTGTTGCCCGTGGGATCGCTGCCCGAATGTCCGGCCGGCGTTTGTTGCCCTGCGCGATATGGGGTTCAAGCGCTTGCGCGTCCTGGTTATCCCCACAAATCTCAGGGCCGATTGGGTCGCCAAAGGATACCCGGTGGAAAAAGGCGGGTGATCGCCGTCGGCTCGCCTTGGGCCATTCTCCTTAGCGCCGCGCTCACTGCTCACATCTGTGTGAAGGCCACCAGCTCTTGCAGCTTGTCAGCAGCCGCGCCGCGATCAATTGCATCCGAAGCTCGCCAGGCGCCGTCGCGAAAACCTTGGGCCACTCCTGCAACTGTCAGCGCCGCCGACGCGTTGGCCACAACGCTGTCCCGCATGGGTCCTTCCTCCCCCGCCAGCACACGCCGAATGCATGCGGCATTTTCGGCCGCGTCGCCTCCGCGGAGCGCCCCCATCGGGGCGCGCTGCACGCCAAATTCTTCCGGAGTCACCTTGTAGTTTTGTACGCCGCCCCCGCGCACCTCGGCCACCAATGTTTCGCCGGCCAGCGAGATTTCGTCCAGGCCGCTCCCGGCATCCAGCCCCTCGTCCCCGGCGCCGTGCACCACCAGAACTCGTTCCGCCCCCAGCTCAGCGAGCGCCCGCGCCACAAGCTCCACTGCATCTGCTGCGAACACCCCGGCCACCTGCGCGCGCGCTCCGGCCGGATTCGTCAGCGGACCGAGCAGGTTAAAGATCGTTCGACCACCGAGCTCGCGCCGGGCCGCCATGGCGTGGCGCGTGGAAGCGTGCGCCGCGGGGGCGAACAAGAAACCGATGCCGATCTCGCGAATGGCCTCTCCCGAGCGCTCCAGTGGCAGATCAATGCGCACCCCCAGCGCCTCGAGCACGTCCGCCGACCCACTCTGCGAACTGACCGATCGGTTGCCGTGCTTGGCCACACGCGCCCCCGCGGCCGCCGCCACGATGGCTGCCGCCGTTGAAATGTTGAATGTGCCGCTGGCGTCGCCGCCGGTGCCGCAGGTATCCACGAGATGTACGGGAAGGTCTTCCCCTGGACGGAAGACGGGCGCAGCGCGGCGCCGCATGGCCGAAGCGAAGCCCACCAGCTCGTCCACGCTATAGGGACGCACGCGCAGCGCCCCGAGCAGCCGCACGATTTCCTCGTGCGCGGCCGCCCCGGCCAGCAACTCCTCCATGGTCGCTTCCGCCTCCGCGCGCGCCAGCGACTTGCCCGCCTCTAAACGCCGGATAATATCCTGTAGCATGGCTGGTGCTTTCGACCCGAGCATCCACCCGGAGGCTCGCGGCGTCAATCCCCCATCGGTTTTCCTGGTGCTGTTCCTCGTCGGGTGTAAAATCCTGGGAACTGCGCCTGGGGTTCTCGCCGCGTTCGGGGAATCCGCGTTCTGATCACAGGAGTGTGATGAGGCCATGAGTCTCAACAGGATTGCCCAAGCATATGATTTCTCGGGCCGTACGGTGGCCATCACGGGCGGCGCCGGCGTTTTGGGCGGCGCCATCGTCTGCGCCCTCACGCAGTGCGGGGCCAATGTGGCCATCCTTGATCTCAAGCTCGACGCAGGACAAACGCTGCTCCAGCGCCTGGGCGACCACGCGGCCCGGGTGGCGCTCTTCCCCGTTGACGTGCTGAACAAAGAAAGCATTCATGATGCCGCCCGCAAGATTCTCGCCCGCTTTGGCGCGGCCGATTGTCTGATTAACGCGGCGGGCGGCAACCGCCCTCAGGCCACCACGGGCGCGGATGCGAGGTTCTTCGATCTTCCCGCCGAGGCCTTGCGCTGGGTGTTTGACTTGAACATCCTCGGTACCATTCTTCCCTGCCAGGTGTTCGGGAAAATCATGGCCGAGAAGGGCAGCGGCGTCATCCTGAATATATCCTCGATGAACGCTTTTCGCCCCCTCACGCGTATCCCTGCCTACTCCGCCGCAAAGGCGGGCCTCAGCAACTTTACGCAATGGCTGGCTGTGCATATGGCCCAGGAATACTCGCCGCGCATTCGCGTCAACGCCATCGCACCGGGATTCTTTCTGACCGAGCAGAATCGCTTCCTTCTGAGGGACCGGACGACCGGAGAATGGACCGAGCGCGGCAAGCAGATTCTCGCTCACACCCCCATGGGGAGGCTCGGCAACCCCGAGGACTTGTTCGGTGCGACGCTCTGGCTGCTCTCGCCGGCCTCGGAATTTGTCACCGGAACGATCGTGCCGATTGACGGCGGTTTCTCCGCCTACAGCGGCGTATAGTCATTGCCCGACGTCTCGAGCGTGTTGCAACGCCGTGAGGGAGAGACGGTCCGAATCCTGACCGGCCGCTAAGGAGAAGGAGACTGACTCGCGTGAGCACAACGACGGCTCAGGCCCTCGCTGAATGGAAACCCCGGCATGACTTCTTCATCGGCCTTGATTCCGACGGCTGCGCTTTTGACAGCATGGAAATCAAGCACAAGGAATGCTTTTGCCCCAACATCATCAAGCACTGGACGTTGCAGCCGGTGTCCAAGTATGCGCGCGAAGCCGTCGAGTTCGTCAATCTGTACTCCAAATGGCGCGGCACCAATCGCTGGCCCGCCCTGGTCATGGTCTTCGATCTCTTGCGCGAGCGCCCCGAGGTTGCCGCGCGCCACGCGGAGATTCCCCGGGCTCCCCGCCTACGTGAATTCATCGCCTCGGGCAGGCCGCTGAGCAATGATGGGCTGGACGCTTATCGCCAAGGGCGCCCCGATCCCGAGTTGGACCGCGCCAGGGGATGGAGCGTTGCCGTCAATCAGAGCATCACGGACATCGTATTCGGCCTGCCGCCTTTTCCCCGGGTGCGCGAGTGTCTGCAACGCCTCGCCCAGCACGCCGATAGCGTCGTCGTCTCCCAAACCCCCACGGAGGCCCTTCTCCGGGAGTGGGTGGAGCACGATTTGGCCAAGCTCGTCCGCGCCATTGCCGGACAGGAACTGGGAACAAAGAAGCAGCACTTGAAACTGGCCGCCGGCGGAAAGTACCCGCCGAACCACGTCTTGATGATTGGAGACGCTTTCGGCGATTTGGAAGCGGCCCGCGCCAATAACGCGCTCTTCTTTCCCATCTGCCCCGGGCATGAAGAGGAGTCCTGGCAGCGCTTCTACGAGGAAGGCATGGACGCCTTTCTGCAGGGCCGCTTCGCCGGCCAGTACGAAGCCGAGCGCCTCGCAGAGTTCACTAGGTTGCTGCCGGAGGTTCCTCCGTGGCAGCATGGAGTCGTTTGAGGAAACGGGGAAAGCTGTGCCGGGTTGCTGCGCTTGCCGGGCCGGGGAAAGACGCGAATGTTGATCGGAAGAGGATCCGCCCGCGAGTATCTCACTCCCTCCCAAACGGAAGCTGTTGTGGCCGAAGCCATTGCCTCGGCCCCCCTCCAGGGAAAGCGCGTCTTGATCATCATCCCCGATGGCACGCGGACAATGCCCATGCCCGTCATGTTCGCTCTGTTCCAGAAACTCCTGCGGCCCCGCGTCCGCGCCCTAGATTACTTGGTTGCTCTCGGCACCCATCCGCCCATGAGCGACGCCCAGTTCTCCAAGCTCGTCGGCCAGCCTGTCCTCGACGGCGCTGCCGCCGGCGGGCGCATCTTCAACCATCGCTGGGAGGACCCCGCGAACTTCGTGCAGCTCGGCGTCATCCCTGCTGCCGAGATCGAACAAATCACCGGCGGCCTCATGTCCCGCAATGTTCCCGTCCAATTGAACAAGCTCATCCTCGATTACGACCATCTGATCGTTTGCGGCCCCGTCTTTCCACACGAGGTAGTGGGCTTCTCCGGCGGTAATAAATATTTCTTTCCCGGCATCGCCGGCCCGGAGATCATCAACTTCACCCACTGGCTGGGGGCCGTGATCACCAGTTATCGGGTCATCGGCGCCGGCTACACGCCCGTGCGCGCCGTGATTGACAAGGCTGCTGCCCTGATTCCCAGGCCCGCTTCCTGCTTCGCCCTGGTGGTCACCCATAAGGGTCTGGCGGGCCTGTTCTTCGGCCCGCCCCGCGAGGCATGGGAGGCCGCCTCGGAACTTTCCGCCCAGGTACACATCCTTTATGTGGAACGCCCCTTCCGCCGCGTGCTCTCCATCATGCCGGAGATGTACGACGATGTGTGGACCGCCGCCAAGGGAATGTACAAGCTGGAGCCTGCCATCGCCGACGGCGGCGAGGTAGTCCTCTTCGCGCCGCACATCGCAGAAGTCAGCTACACGCACGGCAAGCTGATTGACGAGATTGGCTACCACTGCCGCGACTTCTTCCTCAAACAGTGGGGCCGCTTCCAGCATTACCCCGGAGGCGTTCTGGCGCACTCCACGCACCTCAAGGGCCTGGGCCAGTATGATGCGGCCACCGGAATCGAAACCCCACGCATCTGCGTCACTCTGGCCACCGGCATTCCCGAAGAGCGTTGCCGGCGCATCAACCTGGCATACCTCGACCCGGCCGCCATTCGCATGGACGACTGGCGCGGCCGCGAAAGCGAAGGCGTTATGGTTGTGCCTCGCGCAGGAGAGATTCTGTACCGCGTAAAGGAGCCGGTCGCTGTGGAGGTCTAGTGCTGTTCCAACTGATTCTCCCCTATGCGAGCGGTACCTAAGAACGGACCGCGGAAGGAAATACTTGGGCCAACGGCTTCACCATTGGGTTGCAGCATTTAGTTCCAACAAGTTGGAACGGCACTAGGAGACCACATGGAATCGAAGATGGGCGTTGTCGGACTGGGCGTGATGGGCGCCAACCTGGCCCTGAACATGGAGCGCAACGGTTTTCCGGTCGTGGGCTACGACCTGGACGCCGAAAAAACCAAGGCCTTCCTCGAGGGGCCGGCAAGGGACAAGAAGGTCGCCGCGGCCGATTCCCCCGCGGCCCTCATGAAGGCTTTGGAAAAGCCCCGGCGCATTTTGATTATGGTGCCTGCTGGTCCGCCTGTGGATAGCGCCATCGCTCACCTGAAACCTCACCTCGGGGCGGGCGATATCCTCATGGACGGCGGCAATTCCTTCTTCCTCGATACGGAACGCCGCAACAAGGACCTCGAAGCCCAGGGTTTTCGCTTCATCGGCGCGGGCGTTTCCGGCGGAGAGGAAGGCGCGCACTGGGGGCCTGCGATCATGCCTGGCGGGCAGCGCGAAGGATGGGAAGCCGTCGCTCCCATCCTCCGCGCAATCGCCGCTCGCGCCGAGGATGGCCAGCCCTGCGTCGAATACATGGGTCCCCGCGGCGCCGGCCACTACGTCAAAATGGTGCACAACGGCATCGAGTATGCCGACATGCAGTTGATCGCCGAGTGTTACGATCTGCTCCGCCGCGGCCTGCGCCTGGTCCCCGAGGAATTGCAAGCCATTTTCGCCGAGTGGAACAAGGGCGAACTGAAGTCCTATCTGATCGAGATTACCGCCGCCATTCTCGCCAAGAAAGACCAGGATACCCGCAAGCCCCTAGTGGATGTCATCCTCGACGAAGCTCAGCAGAAGGGTACCGGCAAGTGGGCCAGCCAGAATTCCTTCGACGTCGGGGCCCCCATTCCCACCATCAACGCCGCCGTCGAGAGCCGCATCCTTTCCGCCCTCAAGCCGCAGCGCGTGGCTGCCAGCAAGCTGCTACGCGGGCCCCTTGCCGCCTATAGCGGCGATAGACAGCGGCTCATCAAGGCGGTCGGCGCGGCCTTATACGCTAGCAAGATCACTTCCTACGCCCAGGGCCTCTCCCTGATGCGCGCTGCCTCCGATGAGTACAAGTACGATCTTCAACTCGCCGACATCGCCAAGATTTGGCGCGCTGGCTGCATCATCCGCGCCACTCTTCTCGGGGACATTATGGCCGCCTATCGCCGCGATTCTGCGCTGGTGAATCTTCTGCTCGACCCGGCCTTCCGCGAAGCGGTTGAGAGCCGCCAGGAGGCTTGGCGTTTTGTGATTCAGACCGCCGTAGGCATGGGCATCCCCGTTCTGGCCATGAGCGCCTCCCTGGCCTATTTCGACGCCTACCGCAGCGCTTCCCTCCCCGCCAACTTGACCCAGGCCCAGCGCGACTTCTTCGGCGCCCACACCTACCGCCGCACCGACAAGGAAGGCGTCTTCCATACCGACTGGACGCCCCACGCCAGAGACGCCTCGGCAAAGTAGCAGCGCCGCCCCTGGTCCTGGGCTGAGCCCTTTCGCCGGCGCGGCGTGCTGCCGTCCGCCCCGCCGCGGTGTCCACCCGGGGCCAGCCGCGTCCTTCGCGGATGGGGAAGAGCTGCTGTTGCCTTCACTCGGCGCCGTACCCAACCCGGTCGCCCAGTTTGCGAACGGCGGTGACCCATCCGCTGTTGCCGCTAAGCCAAGCGCTGGCCCGATAACGCCCGACCCGTGTTACGGTTGTCACTGCGGAGGCGCAAGGGGTCCGGTGACCTTCCCGGCCTTCAAAGCCGGCGATCCGGTCCATTCTGGCCCGGGTGGTGGGTTCGACTCCCACGCGCTTCCGCCATCCTGTTCCGAATTCATAACAAAGTGGTAATTCTGTTATACTCCGCGTAGCTTGCCAGGGTTCTGAGGCCAACATGGTTCCCGGGGTTCGTCTGCGCCAGATCCGTGAACGTCTTCAGCTGACCTATCGTGACGTGGAACAGACCAGCATTGAAATTGCCTCTCGCCGGGGGCGCGCCGAATTCATTATTCGCATCAGCCGGCTCGCGGACATCGAGAACCATGGCGTCGTTCCCAGCCTGCACAAGCTCTACACCCTCTCCGTCGTCTATCACCTGGACCCGGCCGAGGTGTGTGGCTGGTATGGCGTTCCTCTGAAGGAACACTTTGCCGATTCCGTGTCTCATCCCGTCCCGGTCACTCACTTGATCGCTTCCCCGTCGGCGCTCAAGATTCCCTTGCGTTTTGATCCCGCCTTCGATCCGCGGCGCACGGAATTCCTTTCACGAATGGTTGAGCGATGGGGGCAGTTTGAGGGCAGCCTGCTGAATGGCAACAGCAAGAGTTGTTACGGCTACATCGGGTTGGAGGACCGCCACATGTACCCCCTCCTGCGCCCTGGAAGCGTGGTCCTGTTGGATATGGCGCAGCGCCGGGTGGAGAATACCGGTTGGAACAATGAATTCGAGCGGCCCGTCTATTTTGTGGAAGTCCGCCACGGCTACCGCTGTGGCTGGTTCTTTACCGACGGAAACCACCTAATCCTACAGCCGCACGCGTTGTCCCATTGTCCTCCCCAGGCGTGGCGTACTCCAGAGGAGGCTGAGGTAGTGGGCCGCGTGGTCTCCGTGGTCATGAGGCTGACGGACGCATAGCCGCCTGTCCGAGGATTTCCAGCAAGGCCTTTACATTCGAGCAGAACAGCTCGCGCAGGTAGCCGGGTACGCCACTGGGCACCAGCAGATGGTAGGCCTGCGTCTCCTTCCATTGACGCACTGTTTTGGACAGGCTACTGGATTCCATCTGGCTCAGGCAGAAGCGCAGGTCGCGTTCCTGGTCCTCGAGAGGCGCTTCCAGGATCCGCGCGAACAATTCCTCGTGACAGACCTGCAGCGCCTGCTGCACCGCCTCCCGGGGATAGACTGCGGTTAGCCCCGCATGACCGTAGTTCCCGCTGGAAAGGTCCCTCAGCGAGGCCACGTAAAGCAACCGCCCGAAATCCGTGGGGATGGCCGCCAGCGTCGTCGTGGAGAAATCCTGAATAATGCGCCGATGCTCTTGAAACTGTCCCAGACCGTGCACAAGGCCCCTGTTCCGAAATCTGAATTTCTCAGCACTTATTGCTTCGCGGCAAGCAAGGCAAGCCACCCTCCTGCTCACGGAGGGTCATTCCATGAAAAAGCCTCTTGCTGTGTGCTTACTGGCTGTGCTTGCTGGGTTCATCCTATATTCCGTCGCTGGCGCCGTCAACGCCGGCCTGTTTCCATTGGCGCCCGGCCGTTCGGTCATGCAGGCCGACAACATCCCCGTGCCGCGTCCCATGACGTTACAGGCCGACAACATCCCGGTACCGCGCCCCCTGACGCTGCAGGCCGACAACATCCCGGTGCCACGTCCTTTGTCGGTATCGGAATTCTCGAACTCGTAAGATTCATCGGCTAGTGCCGTTCCAACTGATTCTGGCCATGACTCACGTTTACGTTCAGCAAGGCCAAAAGACGGGCCTTGCTACGCCGCCATGACGGACTTGGGCCAACGGCTTAACGACTGGGCTGGAGCATTTAGTTCCAATAAGTTGGAACCGCACTGGTAGTCCCTGGAAAGCTGCTAGCCGGGAGAGTGCGGGTTTATGTCGGCAGCGCGCGGCCAGCAGCTGTGGGGAAGGCACGGCCGCTTGGGCCTGGCAGGTTGCGCGCATCGAGAGTCACCGGCAGGGTATAAGGGTGGGGCTCCTTGACTGTCTTATCGCCGGAGTGTCGCGCAGCCCGCGAAACCAGTGAAACAAGAGCCATCCTCGCCCTGAACCAGGTTTGGATATCGCCCATTCTCACCTGTTCATGCCGTAGTCTCCCCGAGTATTGACACGGCCCGCTCTCCGTTGCAGGATATTCTCTGCCAGCACACGAGAGGGCTGTATGATGTTGGGCCCGGCGGCATCCGGGTGACAGCAGTTTTATCAGCCGTAGCGCGAGCGCAGACAGGCGTGTAGTCTGAACCTCCTGGCGGCGCGAGCCGGTTGTGCGACGTGGAATTCGCCGTATGTGTTCCGCGTTCCAAGTTGTTTTTCGGCAAGGAACGCTCTTGCCGGTCGGCGGGATATCCCACCCCTTCCCCGATCCATGGAGAATGCTGTGGGCGGATTTGTGTGCGAACGAAGCTGCATGTTTCGCCGGCCCGGCAGCGCAGGTTATGAGTTCAGTGAGCATTCCTCCCTGGCGCCAAGCCGGAGGCCGGACGCGAGTTTTGTTTTCCAGGCAGAATCTTTTGAAGGGGGAACCTGAAATGCCCAAGAAGAGCACCACCGCATCTAGCGCATCTAAACCCAAGCGGAGCGCCAAGCCGTTGAGCGCGAACCATCGCCCGACCGAACAGGCCATCGCTCTGCGCGCCTACGAAATCTTCCTCAGGCGCGGGGCGACCAACGGCCACGCTCTCGAGGATTGGTTGCAGGCCGAAAAGGAGCTTGCCGCAGCGTCGGAGGAGGAGACCTTCGCGCAGGCCGTAGGCGCGGGCTGAACCGCTCTGCCGCTTCTCCTCGACCCCTTCACCGCCCCTGAATGGGCTATAAGAAGTAGTGTCGCCGGGTCCCCGCGCTGCGGGCGTCGGCGCTTGGCCAATGGCCGGCGTACGCGGGTCTTTGCTCGCGCATAACCCCACAAGCATGGCAAGATGCCCCTTTGCCGCGCCCGTGGCCCGCTACCTCAGCATGCACTCCCTCGCCTGTCTCACCCGGCAGGGCGCCGAAGCCCTGGCGCTCAAGCTTGCCGCCCCCGCCGCGCCTGCCTCCGTCAAAGCCCGGCGCATCCGGTTCAACTTGCAGGAAGGCAAAATGCTCGTGGAATTTGAAGCTCCCGACCGCGAGACCCTCGAGCGCTGGCTGAAGACCCAGGGGGTTCACTTCGATTGGCTGCTACGTCTCGAATTTGAAGCCCTCGCTGGCAACCTGCAGCCGCTGGAGTAGTTCCTCCCGCGCCCAGACAATCGGACCTTTCCCTGCTCGGCGCCCGCCGTTCCCGGTGAATCCCAAACGCAGATTGGCTATACTGGACGGGTACTTCCTAAGGGGGGAAGAATATGTCTGATTACGCTCATCCGGAAGTGCTTGTGTCCGCCGATTGGGTAGCGGCCCACCTGCATGATTCGAACATTCGCTTCGTGGAAGTGGACGTGGATACTTCAGCCTACGACCAGGGCCACATCCCCGGCGCCGTGGCCTGGAACTGGCAGACCGAGTTGCAAGACGCTATCCGCCGCGACCTGGCCGAGCCTCGCGCCTTCGAGGAGTTGCTGGGCAAGGCCGGCATCTCGCCCCAAACCAAAATCGTCCTTTACGGCGACAACAACAATTGGTTCGCCGCCTACGCCTTCTGGCAGCTCAAGTATTACGGCCACGAAGACGTCGTCCTCCTGAACGGCGGGCGCAAGAAGTGGCTCGAAGAGAAGCGCCCGCTCACCACGGACGTGCCCCAGTACCCCAAAGCCGCCTACCGCACCAAGGGTCCCCACTCTGCCATCCGCGCCCGGCGCGACGACGTCTTCGCTGCCGTGGATAAACGCACCGCCGCCCAGCTTGTGGACGTGCGCTCCGCCGACGAGTTCACCGGAAAAATCATTGCTCCTCCGGGTATGACCGAAACCGCTCAGCGCGGCGGACACATCCCCGGCGCGGCAAACATTCCCTGGTCACTGGCCGCCAAGGAAGACGGCACCTTCAAGTCCGCCGACGATTTGCGCCGCCTCTATGCTTCCAAGGGCATCAGCGAAAGGGACGAAGTAATCGCCTATTGCCGCATCGGCGAGCGCAGCTCGCACACCTGGTTCGTGCTCAAGTACCTGCTTGGCCTCGACAAGGTGCGCAATTACGACGGCTCCTGGACCGAGTGGGGCAACCTCGTGGGTGCTCCCATCGAAAAGGAACCTGTCGTCCAAGCCGTCGCTGTGTAGCCGCGGCGAATCGCCTATTGCCGCATCTTCGCGCTCCGTCTGATTTTCGGCTCTCGCCTGTCCACAGGAAAGGCGCGTCGGGTCTCATTCCGAGCGCGGCGAGGAATCCCTTTTTGCTTTCCTGACCTTGTAGTTCGGAGGCTATCCTTGAAAAAATCGGCGAGAAAACCAAGGGACTTTGGGGACTGGCGTGGGAAGACGCTCGCCAAAGTGCGCCAAATCATTCACCAGGCGGACCCGGAGATTGTCGAAGAGTGGAAGTGGGTCAAGCCAACTTCTCCGGGAATTCCTGTCTGGTCCCACGGCGGCATCGTTTGCACCGGTGAGACGTACAAGAGCGTCGTCAAGATGACATTTGCGAAGGGAGCCGCGTTGCGAGACCCTTCCGGCCTTTTCAACTCCAGCCTCGGCGGGAATGCCAGGCGCGCCATTGACATCCACCAAGGCGACAACCTCGATGTGGCGGCCCTGAAGGACCTCATCTGCGCTGCCGTGGCCCTCAACCTCCAGGTCAAGACCAAACCCAAGCTTTTGCTGAAGCGGCCAACTCGACGGCGGTGAAGGGCGTGCCCCGGCCCCGCCGAGCCAGCAGCAAGCGCCACTGAGTGACCACGATCGCACGCCGGGGGCCCGCGTGATTCTGAGCGAAGCGAGAACTCCGCGTGTTTCTCTTACCTTCAAACCTGCCAACGTTCAAACGTCCCACCGTGCCAACGCCGGGCACGACTTTTCGCCGCGAGCCGTGTTGAAAAGACGTAGGGTTGCTAAGCGCGAGTAGCGGGGGGCGCTTCCGGGGAATTCATAGGAAAGGAAACAGGCAATGAAACGTGTGTCCTGGTTCGGTTGCATCCTGCTCCTGTCGTTGACTTTGGCGCTGCTGGGTTGCAGTGGTTCTGCTTCCCTGCCTGGGGGGAATAATCCTCCTCCCGGTCCGCAGAACGGCAGCGTAAACATGATCATGAGCGACGCCTCCTCGGAAGATTGGGCCACCATTGGCGTCAAAGTACTCAGCATTTCCCTCCTTCCTCAGGGCGGCGGCGATCCCGTCCCTGTCTACACCGCGCCTAGCCCGGCCCCCACCGTCAACCTGGTGCAACTAGACCAGCTCGGTGAGATCCTGGGCAACGCCTCCATTCCCGCGAACACTTATGTCGCCGCCTCGGTCACGATCAGCGCCAATCCCGGAGACGTGCTTCTCACCGTGGCAGCCGATCCCGAATCCGCTTTTCCGTCGGGTTTGGCCAGCACGACCATTCCGGCAAGCCAGATTCAAGTCCAGCACGCCGCGGGCAGCGCTGGAAGCAAGACCGCCAGCATGAACGTCACTTTCGATTCTCCTCTGGTGGTCAGCGCCAACCAGAGCAACGCTCTGGACCTGGAATTCGACTTGTCTCATCCGGCGTTCATTGTCGAGCACGTGCCCCCCAGCGCCCAGCCCTTTTGGGCGGTCAACTTTGCGGGGCCGCTGCGCTGCCATCATATCTGGAGTCTCGCCGCCTTCCTCCTTCGGCACCTCTATGGCACAGTGACCAACGTTTCTGCGCCGGACATTACCGTGACCAAGGATTTCCCCGTCTATCCGCCGACGAATCCCGAGACGGCCATCTCTTCTCCGCTGACCCTGCAAATCCAGGCCGACGCCACGAATGGAACCATCTTCTACGACGTGGACGCCAAGACCAGCACGGTCATCAAAGACTTCTCTGCGGAAATCAACACGCTGGACGGCAAGTACGTCCGCGTCGCCGCACGCTACCAGGTGGACGGCTCGCTCGTGGCCGTGCGCATCTGGGCCAGCTCCAGCTTTAACAGCGTATGGGTCAGCCCCGAGGGCCATGTCCTGCACGTGAGCACCAGCGCAGATACGCTCACCGTTCAGAATGAGCTTGGCCTGCCCGTTAAAGTGGGCGTAGATGCGAACACGCAATTCTTTTTCCGCGCGCCTCTGAACGCCGCCGCGGATGCGACTCCCATCGGCGCCGGCCCTCAATTCCTACCCAACTTGGTCCGCGGCTTCAAAGTGCACGTCAGCGTGGACGATCCGCTGGCCAGTCCCTCTGCCTGGGTGGCCCAGACGGTGGACATCGAGATCGCCCGCTTCGATGGCTCCATCTCCAATGCCAACTCGGTCAACTTCACCTACACGCGCGATTTCTTCACCGCCAGCGACGACTACTCCAAAACGCTCGATTACATTTCCAGCAACACCCCGAATGGCAAAGATGCCCAAGGCAATCCGATTGACGGATTCAAGTGGTGGTACTTCACTTTCCCGACTCAGCCGGACACCGGCGCTAATGCCATTCCCGATTTCGTGTCGGCCACCGGCGGCGCCGTGAACTTTGGCGGCGCCGTGGGTTCGCTCGCGGCCTGGGGAGAAAGCTACGCCACCTGGAACGATCCGGCGAAAGCGAACGATTGGTCCGCTCTGTGGGCCGTCCTTGTGCCCGCGCCGGTGCCCTTGGGACAAGTGGCTTCCGCCTGGGTTCAGGGCGGCAATGGCGGCAGCTTCGGCATGACCGCATTGAACAACGCCGGCGGAAAGACCGTCTCTGTAGACGTGAACGCCACTCCCGGCTCCGCCACCCTCATGTATCAGGTGGATATGACCGGAGGCATCATAACGGTTACCCCCGTGGACATCACCACAACCAGCGGGCTGAACACTTTGATCAACAACCTCGTGCCGGGCGCGCTGGTGAAGGTTTACGGCGTGCCGCAACCCGATGGCACGATCAAGGACTACGTGCTCTTCTACTATACGGGCGTCTTGCCCGTGGCGGCGTAATCTTCGCGGCGGCCCATGGCATCGCGGTCGCCCGCGGCGCAGCACCTTCCGTCAGCACCCGCCCTCTCATTTCGGGGCCAGGGCGAGCGCTCAACGAACTGCAAGGGCCATGCCGAGTCCCGGCATGGCCCTCTTTCTTGCGGACCCTTTCCGGCAAGGCACGCCCTGCCCATCTCTGCGCGAGGCGTGAGTGGTCAGCCCTTCATCTGCTCGGTGAGGTAAATCGGCAAGGTGAGCTGGTCAATCAAGGAGAGCTGCGTCTCCAGGTGATCCACGTGCTCTTCCTCATCCTTCAAAATTTCCTTGAGGAAGTCGGCGGTGCCATTGTCTCCCGCCTTTCGGCAAAGCTCGACGGCCTTGTTGTAGGCGGCCACGGCGCCCTTTTCCAGAGTCAGATCGTTCTTGAGCTGCTGGGGCACATCCTTGCCGATGCTGATCTTGCCTAGTTCGTCCATGCGGGGCAGGCCTTCGAGAAACAGGATTCGTTCCATGATGGCTTCGGCGTGTTTCATTTCGCCGATGGACTGCTTCTTGGTGAGTCCCGAGAGACGCTTATAGCCCCAGTTCTCGCACATTTCCGCGTGGAGCATGTACTGGTTGATGGCGCTGAGCTCTTCCTTGAGCATTTCCGAGAGCACTTCGAGAACTTCCGGTTTGCCTTTCATCGTCTTCTCCCCCTTAAGGAGAACCAAAGTATAAAGCAGAATCCCCGCCTGGCACCCGCGAGGCCCGGCCAAGCGAGCAAGACTCCCGCTTACGGCTTGGCGGCGGAAGCCAGGTCGGCGGCTTCGAGCATTCGCGCCTCCCCCCACAAATGCAGGTAAGGCTGCAAGTCCCGCATCATCTTCTCGAACTGCGGGATATTCAAGGATTGGGCTCCGTCGCTGAAGGCTTTTTCCGGCGCAGGATGCACCTCGACCAGGAGTCCGTCGGCGCCGATGGCCACGGCGGCGCGGCACAACGCGGGTACGAGACTGCGCTTGCCCGTGGCGTGACTGGGGTCCACGATCACCGGCAGATGCGTGGCTTCATTCAAGACCGGCACGGCGCACAGGTCGCAAGTGTTGCGCGTGGCGGTCTCGAAGGTGCGAATCCCGCGCTCGCACAGGCAAACCTCGGAATTGCCGTGGGCCACGACGTACTCGGCGGACATCAGCAGCTCCTTCACCGTGGAACTCAAGCCGCGCTTCAGCAGCACCGGCCGGCCGCACTTTCCCAGGGCCTTGAGGAGCACGAAGTTTTGCATGTTGCGCGCGCCCACTTGCAGCATGTCGGCATGCTCGGCCACCAAGGCGACGTCGCGGTCGCTCATCACCTCGGTGACGATGGCCAGTCCGGTGGCGCGTTTGGCTTTCTGCAACAGCTTGAGACCTTCTCGCTCCAGGCCCTGGAACTCGTAGGGCGAGGTGCGCGGCTTGAACGCGCCGCCGCGCAGGAACTTGGCCCCAGCGCGCGCCACCCCTTCCGCGGCCCGCAGAATCTGGTCTTCCGACTCGACCGAGCAAGGGCCGGCCATGACCGCAAACTCCTGGCCGCCGATCTCCTTTCCGTCCACGCGGATTTGCGTGCGCGCGGCGCGAAACTCCTTGCTCACGAACTTGTACGGCGCGGAGATGCGCACCACGCTTTCCACCTGGGGCATGGCTTCCACGGATTCTAGGCAGGCGGTGACGTCTCCCAGGCCCACCACGCCAATCACCACCCGCTCCTCTCCCTGGATGGAATGTACCTTGTAGCCGAAGGCTTGCACCTGCTTGCAGACCTCTTCCACCTCCTGCGAAGTGGCGTGCAGCTTCATGGAAATAATCATGCGCTGTTTCCCCTTACCCTTATGCTACGGTTGCATGCGCAGCCCCAAAACCGCTAGATAGAATACTTCGGTTTGCCCGGTTTCCGTTAGAGAGGCAAGGTTGCCGGGCAGCTGCCCGCCGAAGTAGATGTACTCGGTGACGTTCCCGGAAGCGTCCGTCTCCCCCAGGATGCTCCCGCCCGAGCCGTACCAATAAATCTTCGTGGCCTGACCGCCCGCGCCGAGCTTAGCCACCCGCCCGCCGTCGCCGTCGTACACGTAGCCCACCCCGGCGGCGGAAGTCATCTCGCTCTCCGCGTCGTAGCCGTACGAGTTCACCGTGTCGCTCGTGGTGTTCCCCGCATTGTCGTAGCCGAAGGTGGTCACGCG
>Ga0187771_10000415_pt1 | contig 26053 bp, 18 predicted proteins | sample 0116_SJ02_MP15_1_FD_133139 | JGI IMG/M metagenome (GOLD analysis project Ga0187771, IMG submission 133139) | Tropical peat soil microbial communities from peatlands in Department of Meta, Colombia - 0116_SJ02_MP15_10_MG | ecosystem: Environmental > Terrestrial > Soil > Wetlands > Peat | place... | reverse complement strand
GGTTCGCTGTTGTGATAAACGCTGAAAGTATGGCAATTTGTGCAAAGGCAGAGGTTTCAATGGCGTAACCCTTGCACACTGCTTTCGTGGTGTTTCCAACAGCATCAAGAGCATCTGTGACTTCTCGGGCTTTCCCGCGGAAACCTAGAATTCTGATGATGCCGTTAGCATTGTCAACGACAGGTCCGTAGCAGGCCATGGCGATCAACGTGGCCGTGACAGAAAGGAAGCCTACCGCGACCATCGAGATACCGTATGATTTGTCAAAATAGTAGGCCAGGAAAACTGCAACCGCAAAAATGATCAATTGAAGCACGGTGCTTTCAAAGCCTCTTGCAAGGCCGAAAATCAGGTTCGTAGCCGGACCAGTGGCAGAAGACGTAGCGATTTCCTGAACCGGCTTGCGGCTTGGCGACGTGTAATACAGTGTTACCCACGAGAAAAATACGACGGCGAGGATCCCTACCAAGGTGGCGTAGAACGCTCTTAAATTGCCGAAGATAGTCCAAGCAAGAAATCCAGCGACCACACTCACAACGATGACTGCAGCATAGAGCGTTCTGAACATTGCTTTCTGTCCATCCGAGTTCGTTGGCCGCGCGAAAAAAGACGCGACCAACGAGGAAATAACCCCAGCGGCTGCTACTGCCATGGGATAGACTAGACCCTGTAATCCAATGACGGATTCCCCGAGAATCATAGCTGCAACTAGGGCCATAACATAGGATTGAAAAACATCCGAGCCTGTGCCCGCGATGTCTCCTACGTTGTCGCCGACCTGATCTGCGATGACAGCAGGATTTCTTGGATCATCTTCCGGGATTCCTATCTCAATCTTTCCAACCAGATCAGCTCCTATGTCTGCGGCTTTCGTGTAGATGCCTCCGCCCACTCTCGCAAACAGGCATATCAGAGATGCTCCGAAACCCACGCCTAGCAGCAAACGAGGGTTTCCAGTTATGACGTACAGGAGACTCACTCCCAACAAGGCCAAACCTGCGAGCGACATCCCAGCAATGCTTCCACTGTTTGATGCAATACGAAAAGCCTTTCGAAAGCTCTTCAGTGCTGCTTGCGCTGTCTTAGCGTTCGTGTGAACAGCCACCACAACACCGATATAACCTGAAAGTCCTGACAGCACTGCACCAATGACAAACGTTAACGCTACAAAAGTGCCCAACGCAAAGTACAGAATCACGGCGAGAACAGCGCCAAAAATGGCGACCGTAGTGAATTGAATGTTCAAATAAGTTCGTGCACCTGTCCTAATAACCCTAGAAATTTCAGCCGTTTCAGAAGCAACGTTCTTCCCATCAAGTCCGAAGAGCGCGAGCAGGACGGCAAACGCCATCGCGCAAAACCCCACAATTAAGGCGACAATAACGAAGTCCAAGACTCGGGCTCTCCAAAACTAATCCGGTAGTTGCTCATATAAGTTTGACACGAAACGCACGTCCTGACGGGTACTGAGTCAAGTTGAGATTATCCTAACAATCCAGGAATGAGCACTATGCTAGCTAGATAGAAGACCATCCACTGGGCAAACGCGTTTGTTCTTGACGATGAAGTCACGATCAGGTTGCTGGTGCAGTGGGCTGTTCCTGGTCAGCAGCGGGGTCGTTCAGTGATGTTTTTCTTCTTCTTAGAATCAGGATGGTTATTACGCCCAAGATCATAGCTATCACCAAGATGGTGACTGATATGTTGATCCAGTCAAAGTCAAAATTGGCTCTTAGCGTCGTGGGTGCAGTCACTGTGATTTGTATTTGGTGAGCCGTTGGATTCTTGGCGTTTGACCATTGTCTGAATCGGAAGAGGTAGAACGAGGGATTGGCGGCGAGCGAAACGTTAGCGTTCAATGGTACGAACAGAACCCTAGAAGAAGCGCTTGGGATGGAACCAGAACCTGATTTGTAGCTGTATGTTATCGTGCCATGGCTTCCAGCACTAATAGTTATTCCCGGATAGAACGTGGCATACTCCACTGTTGGTGAGCTTATCACGATAGTTGTGGAGTTCAATGCTCCACTGTACGATGCTGATCCCGAACCTTCCCAATTTTCAAACTGCCATCCCGAACTCGGTACGGCTGAGATCCGGACTTGCTGGTCCGCCTCAAACCAGTCGCTAGTGGGAGAAATTGAACCGCCGGCTGCTGAGTTAGATTCTACGTCTAAATAGAATTGGTGGGTGAACATGATGGAAAGATTAGTGGTTGATGCGGTTGAAACTGTTCCTGAAAGTTGACTCTGGGTGTCCCATCTCTCCTTTGGAGATGATGAATCCAAAGGGTTTGGGCCAATGGTCCAAAGACTTCCGGCATCTGCCCATATCGAAGTCGGATTCTGTGTCATCGTGTAGGTTTGTCCAGAAGTGCCGTACAGAGTGTAGTTGAGGCTGGGAGGCCCTGGACTTCCCCCTCCGACTAGTGAATAGTATGCGGTCAAGTTCCACTGGTTATAATATGAGATTATCGTCATAGCCGAGGACGAAAACGTTCCAGAAGCGGCTGGAGCCTGCCATCTCTCCGAAGAGTTAGATCCGGCCAGAGGATTTGTAGCGGACCATGGGGAACCAGAGTCAATCCACACGTGCTGGATTGTCGCGGTCAGAATGAGTTGTTGTAGACCACCGCATTGCCTATAAGTGAGAGTGGGAGCTGAAGCGGGACCTCCATCTAACAGCTGATAATCAACCTGAGAATCGTATTGCACGTAGAAGGTCGGATCTATCGTTACAGCTCCTGCGATCGTTCCGGAGAGTGCACTCTGAGAATCCCATCTTACAGACGAGTTTGAGCCTGCTAGGGGATCTGGGCTGATAGACCATGATGCTCCGTTATCTCCCCACACGGTCTGGGGGTTCTGGGATAGGATAACAACCTGAGCTGAACTGTTGCAGGTAAACTCGAACTGCGGCAAAGAGTAGCCCGATGCTGAGCCGACTAGTGAAGTGTAGACGTTTAGGCTGTATTGATGGTAGTAGATCGGGTTCAGAGTGTTTGAGGAGCTGACTGTTCCTGAGGCAACGGTTGTCGTAGTGATCCACCGTTCTGAATTTCCTGAGCCGAAGAGTACGTTGTCAATCGACCAGTATGTTCCAGAATCTAACCAATAGGACGTTGGAGTTGTTGTGAGAGCGGCAGCGTAAGCGGCGCCAAACTGTGTTCCGTGAAGCGACGGTGCATGTTGTCCGCTGCCACCTGAGGTTGAATATGAACCGGTGAAGTTGTATTGAAGGTAGTAGGTTCGGATGATGGTAGTCGGAGAAAGAACAGTCGCATTGGTTATTGGGCTTTTCCACCACCGCGTAGAGTTGGAACCGAGCAGAGGATTCAGGTAGAGACAATCTGACCCTGCGTCGACAAACGCGCTGGTAGGCGGCGCGACAGTGTTTGCAGTCCCGAATTGTTCAATCGTTACGTTAGGCGGAGAGTAACCAGTGCCGGTTCCAAGTACACTGTACTCAAGCTCCACTAGGTATTGATGAAAATAGAGGATGTTGACCGTTTGTGAGGAATTTGCAGAGTTGCTTGTTTGTTGGTTGCTGCACCAGGTTTCTGTCGAAGATGAGCCTGGAAGAAGATTGGCGGCGTTCCACGTGCTGTTAGGATCAACATAGTAGGTTGTTGGAGAGGTTGTGAGAGCGGTTACATACCGCGCGCCACCAAAGAAGTAGGTCAGTGTTGGCGGGCCATAACCAACGCCGCCTCCGATGACCGAGTAGCTGAGAGTTATCGGCACTAGATTCATCGTTCCCGTGATAAAGTCGTAGGCATCGGAAGCCTCTGTGGCACCGTTAGAAGAGAAGTACTGAAGCTGTGTCGGGTTGGAATATGTGACTGGGTTGCTTGTGGAAAAGAGGGTTGCTCGATTGTTTGAGTTGAACTCGTCAATCCACATCCAAGCGGAAGAGAGCGCGAATGTTGAGTTTGAATAGTGTACGGCTGCTTCGTTCCCGAAGTATTCGGAAACATGGTACCATTCGGTCATTAATCCTGTGAAGAACCCGTTGGAGTTTGAACTGGCATGGGGCGTGCCACTGAAATCAGTGGCTCCTTCCGCACTGTAATTCTCTTGGGCACTCGCGGCACTGTTGTAGTCATATCCATACAGGGTAACGTTTCCAGCGGAAAAATGCAGCGAAAGATGCACCGTGTCGCCCTGGGTGACCACACCTGAAAAATCATCAAGACCGCTGCTGTTTAAACTGGGGAATACGGAGCTTCCACTCGAATTGAAGACTTCGTAAATTAAGGCAAAACCCGATTCGTATCCGCCGACTAAGTATGGCCAGTTCCAGCAAAGTCCCACTTGGTACCAATAGCCGTCGGATGATAGTCCGTTCAGGAGATAGGCCGGTCCGTAACCATTCACGTCTGCTTGTTCTACGGCAGTGACGTTATAGTCAAGACCTGAGAAATCTTGAGTAAAACTCTGCCCAAGTTGTTCGTCATAGACCACCGGAGGAGGCGCAGCTGGTGAGATAATCGCTGAGGGTGTGACTAGCGGAAGCGTAGATCCTACATGAGAACCTTGGACAGCATGACCAAGTTCGGATCTGTGGAAAGAAGCAGTCTGCGCCGATCTTTGAGATACTCTTGTTCGGTCTGTTGCGTTGTCGCCTGGAACGTTTGTTTGAGCGAAATTCGAAGTCTTCCGTGGAACCTCATTCTTACAGGTTGGCGACACCATCGATTTTGTTGAAGGTCTTACCGCCGCTAGTGCTACTGTGGAACATAGGAAGACGATTATGCAAGCACTGAGCAGGTTTAGGGTTCGCATCACATTTGCCCTTGATTGGTGTTGCTATCTTATAAATCCTAAGCGCTGACTTCAAAGTAAGACGGACTGTCTGTGGTGTTTTCGGTGAGGCTGCTTGGGCCTTTCCTATTCCTGCAACATCAGTGGAGCGGATGTTCTTGGTGCAGTCTTTGCCCTTGCAACACGAAGAGCTGTCCCATCTGCATGTTTGAGATTTCTTGCGCGAGTTGCTTTTCATCGGTTCCTTCGGACATTTCTCCGATCAACTTTTCAACTACTTTGGGGTTGACTAGAATCTCCACCTTCTTGTTTGTGTTTTCAAGTCTAAAGGTGGCGGTTATCAGCTCCGCTGAGTTTTCAATTTTTAGTCTTTGATTTCCTACCGTGCAACTGGTTGAGGCTTGTACTCCGTCAATAACGCAGGAAAAAGGGGTGGAGGGGGGTGTCTTAATGCTTCCCTGAAGCCTGTGAATATTTTTATCATCGGCAACAACATGTAATCTTGCTACCTGTCCCATCCGCACGCCTATGACAAGGAAAGGCCCTAAGTGTCCGTGGAGTTTCACGGCTCTCTCGACGAGCAGTGAAGTCTCGTTAATCTCTGTCACCCTTAATCTTCCTCACGTTTGCCCTCTCCAAAGCTATTATTAATGGCAGTGTTATTACGAGCGCCAGTATTCCCCCGACGAGAGTCCAAACTCCCCAAAAAGTCAGTGCATACTGCAGTCCTTGCCCCGTGAAGAACAATATGATGAATACGCCGGCAAGGTATGAGGACACCATCGTTGCCATCGCCGTCATCGCCCAACTGCTTCGCGTAATCCGGATCTTGTGATGATTTGAAAACATCAGCACATCAAAGATCACTGCGGAGGCCGAAAAACATACTATCAAAGAAAGAGCTCCCAAAAGTATGGCAAATATTGATCCTATGATACCGGCCATCGAGCTCGTGCCGAACCGTCCAGTCACCCACGCCACTAGGAGCAATGTAAAGAAAATTCCAAAGGCATGCAGTACCGGAAGTCCAGTAAGACTGAAACTGAGCGGCCCCAAAGTCAAATTGATTACTATCCAAAGTGCGCAGAAGATCCCCGTCAGCGCGACGTCCACGCTTGTAAAATAATACTTGTTTCCGAGCCTGCTCATCGAGTAACACTTTTTTATAAAACAGTAACACGTCAATACATAAAAATTTTATGCCCAGGTCTGCCTAACAGTTAATCGTGAGAGAATGCCCAAGATCAAGCGTGCCGGTGTAACGTTCCCTCCTGACCTACTGAAAGATCTTGACGAAATCGTAAAAACGACGGGTTATGGGAATCGGTCTAAAGTCGTTCAAGATGCTGTGAGAATGTTTGTAGCGGAAAGGAAGCTGCTTCAAGACGAGAACGAAGATCAAGCCGGGTTTATGATTATGTTATATAATCATGAAGCGAGGGGACTCGAGGGCGCACTGACTCATGTGCAACACCGCTTTGCACAGGTTATTTGCTCATCGATGCACATTCATCTAAGTGTAACAGACTGTCTGGAAGCAATAGCAGTAAAGGGCACCGCCTCTGATATTAGAAGGCTACGAGATCAGTTAGCTACGAAGAAAGGAGTAAAATTATTCAAAGTAATGGTTTTCTCTCTCTGATGGAGCCTGTGCGAGGGCAGAGGGCAACTGGCTTCACGAGTGCCACAAACTTGGTCTGTGTCTCCATTATTCCATCTTATCCTGGTCTGTATCTTAAGAGGGCGCAGAAACCCCCAAAATCTGTGAGCCTCGTTTTTTCTTCCGAGGCTGTAGATATCACCTGAACGCTTGCGTCTGTTTGTATAGCCGCATCCTCTAGGACGTCTATTACGTCTCTCTCTTCGACCTCGTATTCTGTCGAATTACACTTCTCGCATGGGCTCAATATCATTTCCTGTACAGCTTGAACCTTCTTTTTGTCTGCTATCTTCGTCTTTGATAAGCCGCATTTCTTGCATGTTGCAACGATTTGAATCACGTCTGTGTTGTCCGTCGCGAGGGCAACTTCCACTTCGCCGTTCTTGATCGCGTCGAAAACTGAATCTAATCCGCAAATGGCCAAGCCGTCCTGCTTGCCTAAATCTGTCAGAAGGCGCTGCACGGTCCTTTTCTCCTCGGGGCTGCAGATATTCTTCAGTGCCCCAGATGATTTGTCGAGCACTTCCTTCACGCCTTCTTTGCCGGCCGACTGCGTGTCAACTATGGTCAGAAGCATATTCTTTAGCATGTAGTGAAGATACCCTGCCTTTGAGAAATCGCCTTTCGTCGGGCCTGGCCCCCCAATTATCAACGTCGTAACTTTGCGGTTTTCGAGAAATGCCTTCGCTGCATGCTCCGCAACCCTTTGGAAAAACTGTGTGATTTCCATGTCACGTTCTCTTTCGTATCGTCTCTGGCTTTGGCCTCCTTTTCCCGACTTTCCCGGAATTCCTGACGTGATGTTTTCGATCAGTTCGAGGCGTTGACCATCGAGTATTCCAAAGCCGGCCTCCTTCGAATCCATGGCGATGAGCCCTGCGATTCTTTGATCTCTCAGCATTTCCTTCAGCGGTTCTAACCGGAAATGGTCGTCGACTTCGCAGAGATAGGTCGTAATCGGCTCCGGTGGGACAAGCTCTTCGACGTTCAAGACTTCGCTTCCCGAATCGTTAGCAAAGGTTCCAGCGAACATCGCTAGCCCATTCTCTGGAATTTCCTTCCTCAGCTTCAGACGCTGGATCACGCTCTTCACAGCCTCCTGAAGGCGATCCCTAACGCTCTCAGATTTAGTGACAGCAGAATCAGGCTCCCTCTTGAGGATTTCAACCATCTCAGATATCGATCTCTCCCCAGGTACGTAGAGCGAAATGAACTCCATTCCCCTTCCTTCCTTGTCCGATAGCCATGCTATGAGCTTCCTCAGTCTATGCTGTTTCACGGAATCGGTGGTTGCCATTTGGCAACCGTAAAAACGCGTTACTTTTCCAACGACCAATTTTGGCACCTTAGAATTAGCTACTGTAGAGACTGATTTATTGATTTCTTGGTGATTAGACCCAATAGTTCGACTCTAAACTTGGTTCGTCACTCCAGCGCGAGAACTGCACGTTCTTGTTCCGAAATTCTTCCATTAGCGCCTTCTTGAGTAGTTTCGCCTGTTTGATGCTTCGCGCTTCGGCGCCGAGGGTTTCTCAGCGTTGTTAGCCCTCGTTATAAGTCCTCTTACATGGCTGGTACCTATTCCGACCGAATGGTCGGTCGCACAAGTCTCCCTTGAACCCGTGCTTGAATGCGTGCATGTTGAACTGGAATTTTTCATGCTGAGCCGACCTCGTAGTATGAGTCCCGACACTCCACAAAACAAAGGTGCACTTATACGCAAAATGCTTGTCCGTCTAGCTGCCTCAGCTTGTTCGAGCTTTTCTCAGTCTGTACTGTTAAGTCCCTTTAGACAGTCTGAAGGACTAGATACGGTGTGATTTTAAGTCACAACATCTCGATAAAAAGTCAAGTGCCCCCAACCAGCGCGGGTTGGTTTGATGAAGGTCTTTTAGTCTGATTTACCTTTCTTTCTTGTCAGTACGTGTGAAGGAGAAGAGATGAATAGAAAGAATATCGAGATAATTCTTAGGAATTGGGACACAGGTGACCTAGTCAGTCTTAGGCAGGCAACGAAAGGTGTGGTAAACATTAACTGGGTAATTAAGACGGCAAAAGGGAAGTATGTGCTAAGGAGAGTTGCCCAACTAGCTGAGCCAGACGCTTTGGAATTTGAAATGAACTATCTGGTCTTCCTGAAAGAGCAGGGTTTTCCTTACGAGATTCCCGTTCCAATGAGGATGAGGAATGGAGAATTCGTCACAATGCTTGAAGATTCTCGCTTCTGGGTGTACAAGTATGTCGAGGGAAGACCAGTCAAGAGATTTGGCTACTCAGAACTGAAAGAATGCGCAAAAATGATGGCGATCTATCATACGATCATCGAGAGTTCCGGCTTGGATAACCGAAAAGGATGTGACGAAGTGTTCAAGGAAAAGTGTGTCCCGGAAGAGATGGAACGGTTTGCAGCCAAGATCCTCAAGAAGCACGAACGCGACCGTGACAAGAAAGAAAGGATTTTCCTAAAGGAATCAGCGACGCTGATTCCGCTGATCAGAAGCTTGGATACCACAGAGTATTCGAAGCTCCCGAGGTTTCCACTGCACAGAGACATCAACCCCGATAACACATTGTGGAAAAAAGGAAAGCTCATGGGATTAATCGATTTCGAGAACACCGGCACAATGAACGATACTGTCATCAAGGACATATCTGTGATGCTGCAGTACTCTTGCCGAGACAAAAAACAGAAGTATAAAACAGACCTTAGACTGGCCAGCTTCTTTCTGAGAGAATACAGAAAACACCACAAACTCTCAGATGAGGAGATCGCTTTCATACCCGACATTATAACGGCAGGCGCCATAGAAGACTTCAGCTACGCGTACTGGATGCTCATCAATGATCCAAAAAGAGCGAAACTATACAGACTTCATCTATATTCCCAGGTTGCACAATGGCACCATAAGAACAAGACGTGGATCATCAAAAAACTAACATAGCAAGATCAAACACATCTACTATGATAAACATTCTATCTTGGTTACTCGCCGCTCTGTTTGGGGCTTTTTGTCAATTAGCGCACGTGACTCTTGCAGAATTTTCGCATAAATACACGGTCAAACTAGTTTTATTTCATAATATGAGGCTCTGGCGGGGTCGCCTAAATCATTGCCCAAGTTTGAACTCACGCTAGTGGATCCGCGAATGGAAGCGGCGACTAAAGAGAAGTGGCCGCCTTACGGGGAACAAGTAGTGGTTAAATTACCGAGTGATTTATGAAAGTAGTCGGATCGACATGGCCAGCACGGGAGATTCTGAAAGGCAAGCGATTCTCAGAGACGAAGCAATCAAGAAATCAAAGAAAGCCAAGAAGAATAAGTACGTCTCAAGCATCGGTGCTGCTCTCAAACCTGGAATGACACTTCTCGATATTGGTTGTGGAACAGCGCATATCATTCAGGAATTAGCCAAATGCAAGAACTCAGAATTCGTGGGGCTCGACCTTTCTCCAGCCATGCTCAAAATAGCAAAATCAAACACTAGGTCGCTCAGGAACATTTCACTCGTTAGAGCAGACGGGTACACACCGCCTTTTCGCGATTATATCATTGACATCGTGATCAATAGGCTCGCAGAGTATTCTCCTCAAGAAGCATGCCGAATACTCAAGACCAACGGATTCTTCTTAGAATACGGCTTAGGCCCAGATGCTAGCAGAGAAATAGCCGAGGTCTTCCAAGAAAGGATTGAAAGAAGCAGTTTCTTCATTCCAAAAAATCCCAAAGAATGGAAAAAAGAAGCAAGCCAACACATACTGGAGACTGGTCTCACAATCCAAAGCATGGAGGACTACATGGAAAACAGGTTTTACAAAAACGAAACTGAATTGATGAACCTAATAGAAATGGTCCCAATCGTGAAAAACTTCGATAGAGTTCGAGACAGAAGAACGGTTCACGAGCTTGCAAAGAAATATACGAGAGACCAAGGAATCAATATCACTTGGCACTACTACATAATTGTTGCAACAAAGAAGGGCTGAAGAAATAATCAACCTTCTTGAGCGGGCACCGTTGGGTTTGGTCAAGGCCCCGCTTCGTGCTTTCTTCGGAATTATGTTGTCTATCTAATGTCTTGGATAGCGCTCTTTAGTCAGCCATGATTTTCACAATGAAAAACTACAGGCAATAAACAAATAGCAAGGCGGACATGCCACAGAAGACACGCCTAGCCAATGTTGAAAAAGCGAATCCGATACTGCTTTATTATGTTGGTAACATCATAATTCTCTGAATATCTGCGGAACTCGGTGTATCAATGAAATTTGTTCCAAAAAACTTGTGCAAGAAACTATCTGTTGTCAACAGAATTGGCGTATGTAACTTGAGAAAATGTCTGTGCCAGTGCTGGAATTGCGAGATTAAAGAGAAATGTGGCTTTGAAGCATTTGAGCGATGCCCTCTAAAGTCAGACGATTTTAAGGAAATCCCAGGTGCTATAAGCTTGTATGAACAAGCAATTAGAAGTGCAGACAAAAAAATCCGTTCAATGGTGGAAAAAGGAGATCGAATAGGAATCTTGGGCGGGCTGTTATTCCGCAGAGAAACTGAAATTTTACATTGTTTTTTTGAAGCGCCAGGTGACTTGCCATCAGCAATATCGACTGCCAATTCATACATTAATGAAGATTTATCCGTGATCAAACATGACGATGTAAAATACACTGAGCTAGCCGACGGCATTTGGAACTTGATTGTTGTTAAGGAAGTCTTTATGAGTCAGGTTTCTCGACTCAAGAATAGAGACATAATTTGTTTTGGGAATAAAAACGGCGAAGAAGAACTTCAACGCCTAGTTGACAATCCTGTACACGACATCGAAAAACTCCGGGAGGCTGTCAAAAATAGATCGCCTCAATTGCTCGAAAGTCCGAACGTTAGATTGGTGTATTCTCGTGAAATGCAACCAATTCTGGAATGGTGCAACGTCAACATTCATCAGGCTAACATGCTGGATTATACTTTGTACGAGAATTTTCAGAGAATTCTTGACCACTTGGAAGAGGTCGGTAAGTCTGGGGAAATCAGTCCAAGTCTTTGTTACAAATTGGCATATCCTCACTACGCGGGCATGCTACACACTTGCAGGTATGTGTATTCAAAATTCACGCATATTAAAGACATATCACAATTGAACAAAGACATTTGTCAGGTAATTGAAGAAAAGTATTCCACGACTTTTGATGTTGAGAAGAACTATGATTCTTTTCTTCTTGATTTATGGCTAATAAAACGAAAAGAAAAGATGTGCATACCCGAACCAATTGGCACGGACACAAAAGATTACAGATACATTATTGGCGATGGTGCCTTGTTGGGGTCGCTTCTGTTACTTGGGTTCATATCTAAGAATTACGAATCGATCTGTTTAAAGCCCTATGAAAGAGGACGTTTATTCGAACACTGTACCGAAAAGGAACTTCTTGATCGGCAAATCACTATATTGAAAAACAATCTACAGATACCAGATGGCGAAATTGATTTTATTTGCAGTAAAAGAGGAAAAACCTTCTTGATTGAAGCAAAGGACTACAACCCCTGGTTTGACGACAGCTACATTAGCTCGGAAACGTACAATCGAAGAATCGAAACGATTAATGAAAAGCTTGAAAAGCTGCCTTATCGGCTGCAATGGGTTGAATCACATCCACAAAATGCAAGTCTCACAACTCTTCAAAGAATACAAGGTTTGATCTTAACAAGATTCTCGGAACCGCATCTCAAAATACCCGCAAGATTTCAAATTGTCCAGATAGATGACCTCGACAGAATATTTGGAGAATCGATGCACAAGAAAATTTACGAAACCAACATTAAATTTAGGATGCGAATATCCGAAGAACGAAGGCAAGAAGTTGAAGAAAGCCTCTTGGACAACGCGATAACTGACTTAAACAAATACGGTTTAAAATAGAGGGAGGAGGATGGTAATTTTTCTCCTCTCAGACTATTGTCTGAGATGACTTTTTCTAGCTGTTACATATAGAATTTGTATTGTTCCTTTATAGGGCTACCTTGAGGCACAAGTCCGAGTATTTCGCCGACCTTCTTGGAACACTTTAAGGTTAATGGCAACAGGCTCGTGAAGTCGGTCGTGTTCCAGTCTAAACGGCTCAACGCAAGCATTTCCTTCGCAATTTCATCTCTTGTAGCGTCACCGAAATGTTGGGTTATTTCAAGCGGTTTTGGTACTCGCGGACCCAAGTAGGCTCTTTGATATGGTATGTAACCCTTTGTGTAGATTAAGAATGATTTGTCTTCGAGGTTTATGCAAGTTCCTCTCAGGACCGCCTTTTCTCCATTGCGATAGAAGAAAACTTCGCGGCCGTCACTTACAGATATGAAGTCGTATCTCGGAATTTCCTCGCAAGCTTTCATGAAGCCTTTTCGTTCCTCTTCAAGGTACATGGACGATTTATGGATGACTACTCGGTTCGGCGGTTGTTGGTCGTGGTGTTCTTTGTATACCGAAATGGCATCTTGCAGAATTTGGCACGCGTTTGTTTCGCTCAGGTGAGGTTCGCCAAGTACTTCGGTGTCCCACTTGAAGTCGTGGCCCCTCACGACCATTCCCTCTCCTATGTCGCTGAATACCTGAGCAAGGCTTGCGCACATTGTTTTGTCACGCTTGGTCTGATCTTGATAAAATGAAATGCCTACATAACAAGTTCCACTTCTCAAATTCCCCACTTTCCAGGGAAAATGGTTGGCCTTGTAATATATTGCGGCGGCCAGGTTCCAGGCGAGCGATGAACGGTCAATTATTCGCTTTCCTCTCTTGTTGCCGTCCTCCGCCTTCTCAGACTGCTCGATTGTGGGTTCAGTCTCAAGACGATGCAATATCGTTTGGGTCAGTATCTGCGTTGGGATAGAGTATGCAAGGCACTTGGATTTCAGAATCCGTCTGAAGTCTTGGTGAACCGCCATGTCCAGAAGACTCTGAGTGCCTTCGCTCAAGGGAGCGAGAATCTTGTGCGTTTGGACATTTTTCCTTATTTCATCTGCTGTTTTTTTGTCGGCGCGGCTTAGGACGGGTCGATTTTTCGTGCTTACCATCCCTGCGCCGCAGTTTTCTTCCACGTTTTCGGGTTCATGACAGATTATGACTTCAGGTACGCTCACGCGTCTGCAAATACAGCCAACTTTTTCAGCGTATTTCTCCGCCGCCCTTTTGATTCGGGTTTCCGGGTTGCGAACAAGAAGCAGGCGTTCAACTTCCTTTGACGTGAGTTCTTCATTGTAATCTGATGACAGTACCAATTTGCAGTGGAACGCCTTCAAGAATCCGGGGAAAGACTGTGTGCTGAATGGCTTCTTACCTGAGCTTGGGATTACGTTGTTATTGACGAACTCAAGAAAAGAGCTTGTTTCTTGTGTTCCCTCGCCTGTGCTTACGATTCCAACTCTTATAGTGTATATGACATCGGTTTTAGCGTCAGAAGGCCCATTTATGGTAAGACCTCGTTTTTGGTCTATGTCTTGAGCGCCTTTTCCGAAGTAGAGCGGTATCTCCTCAATGTACTTGCCTGTAAATCTCACTTCTGGTGAACTGGATAGGATGGTGACCTGCTTGTGCATCGTTTGCGTCATAATTCCTCCACCGTGAACGCTTTGTCAATTGCCAGACTCTTCTCCATTTCCTCATCAAAGTAGTCAGGCTCTGGTTGCTCGTGCCACATTCGTTTCCTGTAGTCTCCCTCTATGCCTCGATCTGTTGAGGCGAAGGCTGGTGTTGTTGCAATCACGGCTTCTAGACCCTCGTAAAGTGCGATCCTGATTTCATCCTCGCCTTTTGAGAGAACTGAGACCCAGAAACGAACGTCGTCCAAGACAGAATGGTTTCGCTGCATATTCATCCAACGCGAAGAAAGAGATGCCATTTGAAGCGGAGGAACTGGGTTGATAATTCCATCCTGGGTAAAATGCCACCCAGGAAGCACCTTCAAAAACAACCAATCACCCATCTGAGTGAATGTGGCTTTACACGATCTGTGGACATAATATGGGCTTGCAAGCTCAGCTTTCTTGACAACAAACCGTGTATATTCTTTCGAGCCCACTTTCCAAGTGGCGTTACGCGTTTTCTCTCCGACCTTTTCTAATGGGAAAAACGTTTTCTTTGGTTTGCTTCTGTAATCGTAGGTCATGTGAAGATCTTCTCTCATATGTCTAGTCATTGCCCTGTTTAGAATGTCAATTATCCAGCATGAGTCTTTTCCTGAAAGGACACTCTTTGTCGACACTGTCCGGCAGGTAGGTTCGAGGCATAGTCGACCGAAGCGATATTGCGTATCATTCAACGAGGCAAAGCTGAAAATCTTATGCTCCTCTTCATCGAACGCAAAGGGCGGGGGGTTTGCATCTTGCCCCAAAACCGGCCAAACGTCGTTTCGAGTCTTAACCGTGGCAAGAGCCACGTTGATGTTTGCTGGAATCTTTGTGATCACGAAAATGTTGGAAGCAAGCTCTTCTTCTTGGAGATCGGCCGTCAAAGATCCATATTCTATCTGACCTGTGAACGCAGATGGGTGGTGGTCCTTGCCCAATGTTTCTCGCAAGGTTTTGCCTTGGATTCTACCAATTAACTTCTTGCTTTCTTTTTCGAAGTTGGAGTCAGTTTCAAAATTGAGCCATCTCAATATGCGCATTGATGGTGGGGGCTCGCAGTTTCGCCGCATTACAGGAATAATCCTTGCTTTGAGACCTGCCGGGTCATCATAGACGGGAATAACTCGTTCAAGCGTGGTCCAGTCGGATTTGAGCCAATCGGGAGACATTATTGGAATTATGAAATGAGAAGATGGTTCGGCAGCTTCTATCTTTAGAAGAATATCTTCTCCCGGTTCAATGTCCCATTCGCCGAAAAAAACTTTGATGGGTTGGCCGTTGATGCTTTCCTTCTCGATTCTATTGGCAAGTTTTTCTGCAAAATCCTTGTCGGCCTTATTATAGGAAATGAACGCGTCGTATTGATAGTTTTGAGGTTGCACGCGTTTTCCCCCTTTCTTGTTGCTATTTGCTTATGGTAACCTGATATTTGAATGTTGACAACATCGAAATGGGTTATCATATTGTTCAACGTCCTAAATCCGACACAAATACTTCAATAATCCATTATTGCGAAGCTATGAGCTAATGAAATGCAATACGCGAGCAGAAGAGCGCGCGCTGTGCCAAGACCGCTGCATGTGAGATGTCAAAGGCTAGATACTTCCATGGAAACTATTTGTGCTGATATACTTGGCTTATCCAAACTCGATTGGAATTCCTCGACATTCTACACTAGGTTGCCTGTAACCATAAGCGTATCAGAAAAGTAGGCAACATACTTGCCGAAATGATTCTTGCAGGAATCACTCCACCATCAAGCTACAGATACTATATGTGAGCCCAAAACGGTTCTTGAAATCATACAGCTATGGTTTTCGAAATTTCGATGCACACAGGGTAGAAAATCAATCCGCCGCATACAGGAATTTCAAAGATATTTCTCAACGAGTGTCGAACGCCTTGTTCTATTCTATTGAGAAATTGTACTGAAGCACTTTTGCCAAACCGTATGGTACTATTACTCGAATAGCACAATGAAACATCAAGAGACAAAATTGAGTATTAACTATTTAGATCTTGTTGGAATGCTCTGTGAGCTTATTATCGAAGCATTCAGGCGTTAATGCAGCTGTCGTACAGCGTCAGATATCAAACTTTCAGCAAGTTCGATGCGTATCCCAATCTTCTCAGCAAGGACTCTTGGGCATTGCTTAGCCAATTTGTCGGCATTATCCACTCCAGAATTGAACAACGAACGAGCGAGATTTCTTTTTTTATCACGAGACAACGAGGGTACCTCCATTAGACCTGACTCTGCCAAGTCACGCTTTATGCCGAACCTGACCATTTTCTGCAAGGTATCCAATCTTTTCTTCAGTCGTGAATCTGAAACCAACAAAGAGATTTTTTGCAGAGAGCGAGATGTGTACTCACCAAGTTCTATCACGTCTTGATCATCGTAGCTGGAACCGTGTTTCGCTTTGATGAAATCCAAAGACGATTCATTCATCCAATCCTGCAATAGTTCATCCTCACGTACCGGAGGAAATAGAAGAAGGCTTCTTCTCATCCTTCTCATCCTTCTGGCGATATCAATATTGCTTGCCACTTTAAGAAGTTCAACGGTCGAAATGTTGACGGGCAGATCTAGAACAACCTTGGCCTCATACAGCGAAAGATTTGCCTTGTTTACCGTCCTACCCAATTCAGTAATGATGAATCGATCCTTGTCTTGTTTCAGAAAGCCAAAGGCCACTAGTTCTTCCATGATGTTCTTCACCAACGATTTCCTGGGTTTTGTGTGTGATGCACACAAAGTCTTAGAGAGCTCTTTCATTATTGCATCAAGACAGATTCCAACCCTCTCTGCTCTGGTCATCACTATAGTCGCGATAGCTTCCTTGTCAAAGGTTCTTGATGGGAATATCGCTTCGGGAGAGCTTAGGAAATACTTGTCGAACGCGGTTTTTGAGAGTTTTTCATCGGCCAAGATGTAGACTGATGCACTTTTGCTCTTTTCGAACCTCCCAGTCCTTCCCTTGAGATTGATGTATTCGTATCCGTGCAGTTCGTGTATTTTTAATATGGCGGGAAGGTCAATAATAACATTGTCAATGCTGTAATCAATTCCATGACTCAATGTTGTCGTTGCGACAATAGTTTTCAGAACATTTTCTTTTAGTAGGCTTTCCACAAATTTTCTGGCTTTCCGTTGTACTCCTGCGTGATGGAAAGCAATCCCATATCCTATCAAGTCGCACAGAGCTTTCGTGAGTTGTGTTTTCTCCCAAATTTCATCGTCGAAGAAAGCCTTGGCTCTTTCAGCAAGTTGTGGATTGTATTGATGACATGATCTAAGTCTCCGTGCCAAAATCTCAGTTTCATGTCTTGCCCCTACAAAGATCAACGTTGTTTCTTCTTTCTCCAAATTCCGGCACAGTATGTGCTCAACCACATTCCCCTTGAGTTTTTCAGTAGATTTCTTCCCATTTCTGTTCAGGTATGATAACTCGTCGCCGCGCTTGAAGACTAGATATTCCTTTATTTCGATTCCAGGTAGCGGACGATTTTCGATTATTGGTTCTGCACCTAACCACTCGGATATTTGTAGAGGATTCCCAACCAAAGAAGAAAGCGTAATTACCCGTGGAGGACTATCTCTCAGTCCAAGATACGTAAGCATTATGTCGAGATCCCCCCCTCGCTCTTCATCATCAAGCAAAGTTATCTCATCCGCGCAAACCAGGGTGATACCGTTGAGCCATTCCTCGTTATTTCTGATTGCGCCTAAAACCCTCTCATAAGTAGCAATGATAATTTCTCCTTCGAGAAGATCTGACATCTTCACAGGATTGTCTCCATCAGTTATTACGACTTTTTTCCCAAGTCCACTCCCGAACCAATCGTTGAAGTCATTGTATTTTTGCCAATCCAACGCTTTGTAAGGAGTGCAGTAAAGGGACCTTCCTCGATTGTCTAATTCGCTGGCCATAGCCATTTCCGTCACGAGAGTCTTGCCAGAACCTGGATAACCAAATACACATACGTTGTTTCTAGAGTGCAATAAACCTCTTTCCACGAATAGCTGCTGTACTGAAAACAACTTCTTGACTTGGGGTGCCCTATGTCTCAAGTACGTTGTTACAGAGTAAGGTATGGGAAAACGGAGCCTTTCTGCCTTTGCTTCTTCATATTCTTTTCGGCCTTCCTCTGTGACTTCAATTCTTTGTCGATTGATATACCATGACTTCTTGAGGATTAATCTTCGCTTCGCAAGGTCTTTGAGAACATCATCCATTGACGACTTTGGTGCTTTGCACATTTCTTGCAGCTTTAGACGCAAGAGATTCCCACAGTCAGCCTGAGTCACCAGTATCTCTAATACCTTGAATCCCAGTTCTCTGTAGCGAGGCCTTTTCACAAAAACACCATCTAAAATTATGCGCTTAGAATATATAAAGAATGGTTGGCGTCCGAGTTACTCGGACCACTTTCTAATTCGGACGAATAAAAATGTATTTTTTAAACTGCCGACCGTATCATTTCTATGAACTGCCATCATGGTGATCTCGCAAATACGGTCGTTCAATGGATCGTCAAGACAGGCAATCTTGACAGAGTCGTAGCCATCGACTTGGAAACGAGAGTCTTGAAAGCAGACGGTTTCCTAACAGGCGAAACGATTCTGTGTGCATCTCTAGCTCGTTTCCTTGATGGAAAAATTGACAGCAAACTCATTATCTTGAAAGAAGAGAGCGAAGAGGGTGAAGCAAAGCTGCTTGGCGAACTCGATCACTATCTGTTGGAAGTTCGCCCTCTGGTCTTAGTTGGTTACAATTTGTGTGGGTACGATATCCCTCTTCTCAATCTTAAACTGAGACAGTTTCCAAGTCCAATTCACTGGGGGATAAAGGACGCAATTGAAAGGAGCTTTTGCCTAGATATGATGCACCCTGTCCGGTTCGAGCTGTCGAGATTCTCGAATGGTCCCAAGATCCTTCCTCTGCATAAAGTTGTGGAACACTCAAGATTCAGGCATCTTCCTCTAATGCGCACAAAAAAGTTGGTTCCGCAAAATGCAGGCAACAAGGGCCTTGCGATCTACAACATGTGGAGAAGTGCCACAGGAAATTTCAGAGCATACGCTAAAGGAGATGTCAACGACGTGATGATGTTGTTCGACGAACTTTTCCTGAGGCCAATACTAAATGCTCCGCAACGAACTGAGGCGTGAACTATGAAAGAACTCTTTCCAAGCTTCGCAAACCCTGCCACTTGGAGAACTGCTAAAGATGCTGAGGAGCTAACTCAGGAAGAGTGGAAGGAACTTCGTCGGAGAATTCTCCAACGTGACAACTACACATGCAGATACTGCGGTTTTCGAGCAGAGAAATTTCAGATTGTCCACCACATGGATGGCAATCATGCCAACAATGATGAAGACAACTTGGAAACCGTCTGTCCGATGTGCAATCTTGTTCATCATGCTGGTCAAGGTTGTGTTGTTCAAGGATTAGTTGACCTCTATGAAAAGTCAGACTATTCTCAAAACGAGATAATTATCATCACAAGAAGAATGAGGACACAAGGTAAGAAAGACGAGGAGATAATCAAAGCTTTGGGTCTGGAGAGGAAGGTTCCTTTCAAGATGGATAGGAATTACCTTAGACATCTGTTTGGCTTTGTTACTTGTAGGATAGCTAGACGGGATCAGATTACAAACGCAGCTCTAACATATGTATATAATATTGAGAAGTCAAGAAATGAGAGGAATTGAATATGATAAAGAATTTCGAGAAGCTGCCGCCAGACATACATGAGGAATTAAAAACTTTCGGTGAAGAATGGGAAACGTTCGCGTTTAGAGTACTACGACAGAAGGCGATTCATGAAGCCCCACAGTTCATAATGGTCTATGATCTGGAAACAACAAAGGAGTTCGAACCCAAGTTCCATGGCTTTCTGTGCTATGATGTTAACAGGAACAAGCTAGTAAGGTACGGGTTGATTCCGACTCGCTTCGAGAAAAATGTCAAACACTATGTTCATCAAAACCGAGGATGGTTAAGCACCTATAGTAAACCTAAACACTGGGCTGAGGTCATGCAAGCTATCTTTGAGAAACCAGAGAAGTTTGCCGTAATGGTGGGCGCTAATCTCTTGAATTTTGATCTCCAGAGAAGCGATCTGCGCATCGGGGTTCTTGGGGAATGGAGGATAGAAGAACAACGATACTCATACCCACATGATGAGAGGATCTTGGAATATCGACGGATAATTGCTTCACATAATGATCGAACTCTTGTTCGGTATAACTTTGATCTTTTGCCGTTGGCAACCCAAGCGGGTTTCAAAAAAGGAGAAAAGAAAGTTGAGCAATTAGCAAATGCTCTCAATACGCACTTTTTCAAAATGCCTAACCCTCCAACATTTCTGCAGCCTGCACTGAGCATTGAAGAGGTCAATTATTGCATCAATGATTGCCTAGTTGAGCTCGAACTTTTTGCACATCTATCGAATAACATTCTTGGGCGAACATGACTCTCCCGATTGGTCCCATGAACTCAAGAACAGTATGCTTTTTTAGAAAAGAGGCCCACAGTAAATTGCAAGCAGCTGATGTAAATGATAGACCTTGCAATCTTGTACTACCAGATAATCGCTGGCTCGTTATTATTCATTATTGAGCAGACGCTGCTTCTAATAGTCGTATATAGAGATAAGGCTGGATGGAAATTCAGATTTTCGAGAATAAAAGACTATTCAAATTTGAGACCAGTCCAAGCAACTTGGAAAGTTGCTATGGTTATTTTTGCGGTTTCTATAATCATAGTACCAATTATCGGGATTCTAGTTTTTGATTCCATGGTCAGTTACGTAAAATCCTTGCAATACAACATTCTTATCTTGATTTCTTCTTTACTTGGTGCATTCTTTTTGACCTGGCATTACGGAGTTGGGAAAGGACTTAATTTTCAGCAAGTGCTACTGCTGGTTCTTGAATTCCTAATTTTGGGAATTCTATTTTACATAAATTACGTCAGATAAGACTACAAGGTCATAAGGTTCATATCTACATTCACGCGCGGCCCTACACGTCATTGTCTTGGTACGTTGAAGACCATGATAGTAAGAATGAGTTCTCTGTTCGAATCGTCGCGCTGATGGAAGACGTAACGAAATATGGTTTCTTCTTTTTTCTCCAGTTCACGTTTGTAGCACGAATGAGATTTCACGATGCCGGGGATTTTACCTAGAACCGCGCTAAAATCCTTTTGCTGATTGAAAAGCAAAATAGCTGTCTTAGTATCCCTCCAACGTGTGTAGCGGAGGAGTTGATCGATTGTCTTCAATAGCTCTATTTCACCTCCCCAGAATTTGCATTCTGCGATGAAGACACTTTTGTTGTCAGCCCGTATCAGAATGTCAGTCTTACCCTCATAGTTGAGAGTCTCCCCAGAGGCTTGCCCTTCATAATGTCCATTAAGCTGAACGAGAAAATGTTGTCGAAAGTCCTCCTCTCGCATATCCGCCAACGCTCGCGGGCTTCTTTCCATCACCAAAACCATGCTTTGAATTATCCTCAGAATATTCTCATACTCTTCCATAGGAAGTGTAGGCTCAGGTTTGAAAGCTTCTGTCGTCGCCTTGGGACGTGCAATCTCCGGTTTTCTCTGGATGCCTGGCACTGCATAAGTTAGTGGCAGGTTGTCACGTTGTCTAATCGGAATGCCAAGCGCACCAACTACGCCCTGGGCATTAAGCAGTTTCTTTTTTCTTTGTACAACAAGTTGCTTGACAAATGATTCGAGTGTTCCGTTAAAAGTCTCAACATCACTCTTGATCCAACCAACAAACTTCTTGATTTCATTTACGTCCTGTGTGTATTTTCTCATGAGTTCTTCAGCGCTGTGTTCAAAACCCTCAGCGCCTAGATTATTGTGGTGGGGTCGCTGGGATTTGAACCCAGGATCGCCAACGCCCCAGGCTGGTATACTAAACCATTCTAGCCAACCTACGCCCAGTATAACCAACGCCGAACGTAAGTCAGAAGCTATACGACGACCCCAGCAGGAAATACGATACAAAGACCAAATAGATAAAACAATCGCCAAAGCTGGAATAGAAGGAAAAGCCCAAAACACCATTAAAGCCGATGAAACGGACACAATACGCTTCTACCGAAAACAAAAATTACTAGAAACATCTCCTGCTCTCTTCCGACACGCATTAGACATAGAGCTAATAATCCGAGTATATTCCTACGCTATAAGGAAGGAGATTCGATATGATAGTTAACTCAGGTCTAGTCAAGGCTTTAACGCTATCTTCCCTCTTGATCACGTTTGTCATCTTGACACAGCCGTTCGGACGATGCGATCCCATGCCCGTAGGTCCTCCGCTGTACGGCGTCGACGTCGAGGGCGCACGCATAGTGAGTGAAGGTGCGTACTTCCGCTTCTGGATACACAACAACAACTCATTTTCCATAGATGTGAACGTCTTCACTCCTGAGCATACGATGGATAATTTTATTGTTCCCGCGAATGGTTCGATCAACTACGACGTTATCGCACCGAAAATATCCGTTGCATACGAGCAGGTGACTTACGAGTTCTGGCTAAGTGGCCCTAATAGTAGCGGGCAATATGTTACCCTAGCCGATTGTGGAGTAATAGTGGTGAATTACGGTTTCGTACAGATTTTCAGCTTTTCAGTCGAATTACTCATCATGTTCGCAGCAATTATCGTAGCCTTGGTCGCCATCGTGGTAGTCAGACGAAGACGAGGTGGCAAGAGAAAAACCCATAAAACAACGAAGCCCACAAATCAAAAAATGATAGAGCATGAAGGAAGAAACGAGAATGCTTACGTACCAACCACAATCGAAAGAACGAGAATCAACATGTGAAATCCCAATGCCTATGATAGACACCACACAAACAAACACTCAGACAACCAAATTACTTAGCCCTAACTAGAGGCTGGCATACTAAACCAAGCCATGCGACGACCCCCACTGAGAGGTTCTAGGACCCCGTGGAGGTTTGGCAGTTTGAGGTTTATCTTGTTTTCATGAAGAGCTTGGTTGCGTCCGTCTCTGTGACGCGTTCGAAACATCCTTCTAGGAGCTCGGGAAGGCTGGTCCCGAAGAGAAACGAAAATCAAAAGCATTTTAAGTGATGGAATGCAAGGTGTGTTTGGGGAGTAATCAAATGATTGTTACAAGTTCCAAGCCCTACGGCATCGTCAAAGGCATGCTCAAGAAATGGAAAAAAATCGGGATTGTGTCGTGCAATTCCTGTGCCAGGGCTTGCGAAACGGGGGGAAAGGAGAAAATGGAAGAGTTAGCGGAGAGACTGAAACAGGATGGATTTGACGTCATAGACACGGAATTGATTCCGATGGCTTGTAACATCGACGCGGTTGGGAGACCAGAATATCACGCTGATTATCTTGTTGCTTTAGCATGCGATTCTGGCGTCTGCACTCTTCAATCACTCTTTCCGAACAAAATGGTTGTTGCTGCCCTCGAAACGATTGGCCTCGGAGCTCGGGACATGGAAGGCAACATTTTTCTCATGAAAAAATTCTGAGAAGCTCGCGCGCGTGCTTGTTCCGAAATTCTTCCGTTAACGTCCTTTTGGGTTGCAGTTTGGCTTCGTTCTCGGATAGCTGAGGGTGCCGATAGGGATGAGCACATCATAAGCACCCGCCATGTAGCCAGTGCCTATTATGGACTTATCCATGTCTTTCGCGCGGTCGCGTTCAACTCTCGTTTGAAGCCGCGTATGTTGAACTGGAATTTTTCATGTTGCACTGACCTCGTAGTATAAGCACCCACGCTCCACGAAAAATAAGTGCCTTTGCCCCGAAAATGCTTGTCCGCCAGGCTGCCCCAGCTAATCAGGGCTCATCCCAGCCTGCACCGCATAAGCACTTCAGACGCTCCGTGCGAATGAATGGTTTCGGCCAATTCAGGAACACGCACGCGCGCTAAATACACAGAAAACATTTGAGGCTTTTTTCGTTCACGTGAAAAACTAGCCCTTTTCTCAATCAAGAACCGATCTTCTATGTCCTGAAATGAAATTGATCGAAGGTGGTCTCAAAAGAAATAGGTTTTCGCATCATTCTTCGCCGAAAACTGATCCTTAGCCGCTGTATTCTTATCTTCAGGTTTCTGGATTAAAGCGCGAATCTGGCTTTGGTTCTTGGCGTGCCTTGACTTTTCTGGTCGTCCAGGCATGCAGTCTAGGAATTCGGTTTTGGTTCGGGCTCGCTGCTTTTTTCCGTATTTTCCGTGGTCTGTTGTGGTTCGAGGCTTTCTTTCTTCAGCAGCGATTCTTGCTCTAAGTATTTTTGGCTGGCCATCTTCTTGACTTTTATGAACTTCAGGGGTCCTTTTCCCGTGTCTATTTCGTTTATGTTGATTTCGCCCTCGAAGAGATCCAGGATCGCGCGGGTTTCCTGCGGAGCATGCATCTGAGGATCCAGAACGGCGAGAGTGGTGAACCCTGCTGATCTCAATTCCGGAATGAGCCCTGTGAGCCATCTTCTTGTTTGAACTGTTTGATGCTGCAACAGAACGTCTGAGATTAGGCCTATGCAGATTCTTCTAGAAGTTTCTTTCGAAGGATCCAGCTTGCGGATTGCTGAGGTCAAGACTATGCTGATTTCAGTGAGGTTTTCGACTCCCTTAAACTTGAACACGTTTGGCGCACTCTTGACGATCGCATCCGCTTGAGGGTTGCACACGAAGAGGTAAAAGTTGCGCTGTTCTTCCGCCATTGATGCGAGTTCGCCAGGATCGATCGTGACAAGAAAAGTGACATCGCCATTCTTTACTCCTGCCTCGAGAAATCTTCTGACAAGCAGACCTCTTTCATCGCAGGAAGGCGAAGTCAGCACGACCGAGTAACCTTGCGGTATCCCACCGTGCAGTAGGTTGTCGAGATCCTCGCACCCCGTGGGAATTCGTCCGGGCAGAACAATCTTCGGAGCCATTATAGGTGATTCAGGGGATGTCTTTGGCAATACATAGGGTGCTTCAGGAGGAGTCTTCTTGAGGCGTTTTCGGCGTATGTTGAACCACGCTCCCCCGATGGATCCGATGAGCACGACGAACACCGCACCAAGGATCGGCATGTTCTGAGGGGCCAAAAGGTTCCACCATGCAGTAGCAGGTAGATAATGAGCGGTTGCTGTGAGTGGACCATAGACTGTGATATTTATGGATCTGAGACCGGGCTCAAAGCTTGTTCCGCCCACTGTCCAGCGGTCAAAAACCTTCCCGCTCACGTTCTGTGCGGTACACGTCAACACCGTGCCCTCGTTGAACCATGAACCGCTTGAAGAAACGTTCGGCTGTGGACTAAGCCCGGCTGGATCAGTATTAACGTACACAAGATACTGGGTTTCCCAGTCCCAGGTTATGCTCGAAGGGCCAGTTATCGATATGTTTGCGGTCGAGCTTGTTCCAAACGCCGGAACACTTCCGGTCCCATTCCATCCAATACACGTTTGACGCGTGTCTGCTGGCTCCGAAGTGGGCGGTGTGACCGAGGCAAGAACCTGCGTTCCCGCGTCAAACCAGCCGCTCGAAGGTGTGAACGAACCGATGGAGGACACTACAGTGAAGTAGTAGTCGTGTCTCCAGGTCGCCGTCTCATTGACCGGCCCGTTCATCGTTATAACACCTGAGGCATCTGTGCCACCGCAGCTACCGCTACCCATTCCATTCCACCCGACGAAGACATATTGCTCCTGTGTCGACGAAAAGTTCAGCAACGGGGCCGTTGCGCTGATGTAAAGAGTTGAATTTGCGTTGCACCACTCTGTTCCGAGAGAAGGATTCGTCGTCCCAAAGTTTGTCCTGAGGATCAGCTGGTACTGAGGTTGATATTCAGCCGTAAGAGTCGTCGCTCCACTCACGTCCACGGTCCTTGAACTTGAAAGTCCGCCGTCCTGCCACCTCGTGAATACGCTTCGCGAGCCTAGTCCTGTTGAGACAGAAGCGGTTACATTGACAGTGTAGTATCCAGGCTGAAGAAACACTTGGCTTGTCCCGTAGAAGT
>Ga0187771_10000414_pt1 | contig 26066 bp, 22 predicted proteins | sample 0116_SJ02_MP15_1_FD_133139 | JGI IMG/M metagenome (GOLD analysis project Ga0187771, IMG submission 133139) | Tropical peat soil microbial communities from peatlands in Department of Meta, Colombia - 0116_SJ02_MP15_10_MG | ecosystem: Environmental > Terrestrial > Soil > Wetlands > Peat | place... | reverse complement strand
GACGATGCGGTTAAAGAAAAAGCAGCAGCTAGGTCAGGAACTGGCCGATGGTATGCGCGTGGGAGAGGGACGTAAGACGGACTGTGGGGTTGCCCGCATTTCGCTGCCTTCAATGATCCGCGAAACCCCCACTACAACTGTTCTTACAATTTAATGGTGGGTAGTTCATTAACTCCATAGTCAAGGATCATGGCAAAAAAACTGTTTGGTAATCACGTTTTAATAACCCGTGTAATTCAGATAACATGCACAGATCGGTATTCCGACGTCATCAACACATCATCCACACAATATTAATAGATCATCTAAAAAAAATTGAACAACCTCGATAGAAGAGGAAGGAATAATTAGTTATGCTTCTTGACTATTTGTCTAATGTTATTATTTAGAACCTTAAGGGATATTCCGTAATATATGCGGCTAGCCAATAAACTACTCATACAGGAGGAGTTTCATGAACAGTCACAAAAACACAGAGATACAATTTGTCGAATACCGTAGGGGTTGACATCTGCATTGACAGCATTCGAGACCACTGAGGGGATTTGCATCAAGTTGCACCATAATGGAGAAAGTGCTTGTATTGCATGTGAAGGCTAGGTAATCGGCGTTATTTCAGTCATCACCATCGACGTCGATTTTGACGACAGGACCGGGCGCTGCTCGTTGTGTGCGCGATTCAGTCGGCAATGAATTTGATGTTAGCGGCACGGTGTGTATTTTCACAACGGTTCTATGCAAGCTGAGTTCAATCAGGATCCCGCCTGCGAAGCAGATCGAAATAATCACCATCACAAAAATGTTATTATCCGCAGCCTTTTGTCTTAGCCAAAAAAAACTTGACACTGTCGCTCGCAAGATGTTATTTTATCCACGTTTTTCCGAGGAGATGAGCGTGAAAATTGCGATTACGGGTAAGGGGGGTGTTGGAAAAACCACGCTGGCCGGTCTTCTAGCGCGACTATATGCAGCTACGGGTAAAAAAGTACTAGCTGTCGATGCCGATCCGGATGCAAATCTTGCATCTGCACTCGGTATTGCGCCCGAATTAGCGGGGCGGATATTACCGCTTGCTGAACAGTCCGACTTGATAGAGGAGCGGACCGGATCGCGCCCCGGTGCCCCCGGTGGGATGTTCAGCATTAATCCTAAGGTGGACGACATCCCTGAAGCTTACGGAGTCCAGCATGAGGGGGTGCGGCTTCTCGTCATGGGCAAATCAAAAGAAGCCGCAGCTGGTTGTTACTGTCCAGAACATGTGTTGTTGCGACGTCTTATAAGCCATTTAATCCTGCGGCGTGATGAGGTGGTCATTCTCGATATGGAAGCCGGTATCGAACACCTGACGCGTGGTACGGCAAGTGGGGTCAATGCCTTCATTGTGGTCGTAGAGCCTGGCCAGCGGAGCCTCCAGACCGCGCGACACGTGGAGAACTTGGCGAAGGGGCTGGGAATCAAGAATGTGTTCGTAGTCGGCAACAAGATTAAACGGGAATCGGACAAGGACTTCATCGCAAAACACCTTGAGGGCATGCAGGTTCTGGGTTTCATGAGCTACGCCGATGATACGGTGAAGGCGGATCTGGATGGCAAGTCTCCCTATGATGCAGCTCCACGAGCAGTAGAAGAAGCAAAGGTGATCAAGACATCGCTTGACCGGTTGATGCAGGTAACTTCTGAAAGACCAAACACGTCAATATAGATAGTATGTACTGAGCGGTTTAAAAAAGACTGGATTATAATTTTTTTTCATGTTATTATAAAATTTTATAATTGATTCGGTAGAAGAAAAAATTATCGGCAATAACCCGTCATACTTCATTGAAATCAAAAATATCTCTGCGAAAACAGGTCGCCGAAGCGAGGGGCAGCCTGTCGCCGGAAGCTCGCAAATCCAAAAGCAGTGAGATCGGAGAGAGGCTTTTTTCACTTCCAGAGTTCAAGGCTGCATCGGCGGTGATGTTCTTTGCTTCCTTTCGGACTGAGGTTGATACCCTGCCGATGATCCGCCATTCGTTGGCATTGGGCAAGCGGACTATCCTCCCAAAAGTCAAGGACAAGGAGTTAAGGCTATTCGAGATACGGGATGTTGATAAGGACATTGCCCCGGGCGTTTGGGGCATCCCCGAGCCCCGCGAAGTCCTGCCGGTTACGATTGATGATGTGGATTTTATGATTGTGCCGGGCCTCGCGTTTGACCTGAACGGCAACCGGCTGGGGTACGGCGCCGGTTTCTACGACAGGATACTTCCGCTGTTTAAAAAAGAAACCGCTGCGCTCGCATTTGAGATACAGATTGTATCCGAGGTTCCGATCTCTGCGCTCGATATCCCGGTAAAGAAGATCGTAACGGAAAAGCGAATAATAGTGATTAACAAAGTCTGAGCGCAAATCCTCTTTTCCTACACCGAATAATCCAACGAGAAAATGCACCAGGAGTTCGTTCTCAAGTTTCAGGGTTTGTGAAACTATGGATGCTAAAAAAATCGAAAAGGGTGTACGGCTGATCATAGAGGGCATCGGTGAAAATCCGGATAGGCCGGGTCTCAAGAGCACGCCAAAACGCGTCGCCGAGTTGTACGGTGAGATATTCTCGGGCATTACTGCCGACACTGAACAGCTGTTTAAGCCTATGGCGGGCGAAAACCACGATGAGATGGTGATGATCCGCGACATCCCGTTCTATTCCGTGTGTGAACATCACCTCCTGCCGTTTTTCGGCAAGGCACACATCGCGTACATACCGGGGGCGGGCAAGATCGTGGGCATTAGTTCCCTGGCGAGGGCGCTTGAGGTTCTTGCCAAACGGCCCCAGGTGCAGGAGCGGCTTACGGCGCAGTTTACCGATCTGATTGTTACTCGGCTCAGACCCAAAGGCGCCATGGTGGTAATAGACGCTGAACATCTCTGTATGAGCATGCGCGGTGTGAAGAAGCCGGGATCACGTGTGATTACTTCGGCTGTTCGCGGTACCTTCCGGTCAAAGGAATCAACCCGCATGGAGATGCTGGCATTTCTCAAGGAGCGGGGTTAAAAGATCAAGTCAATATGGGGGTATCCATGACACCACCAGTTCTAAAATATGATGTCTTGGTCTCAAAGCCGCTGGTAGAAGAGATCATGAGCCGTTCGGGCCAAAATCTTCAGTCCTGCTACCAGTGCCGCCGGTGCGCGGCCGGCTGCCCGGTCGGGGAAGAGACAGGGGTAACGCCGGACCGGCTGATCAGGATGATCCTGGTAGGAGATAGGGAGGCCGCCCTGAACAATCTCCTCGTATGGAAGTGCGTAGCCTGCTATACGTGCGGCACGCGCTGCCCTAATAATATCCAGACGGCCCGGATCAATGAGACACTGAAGCAGATGTCCAAGGAAGCCCACTGTAAGCCGCTCACGCCCCGGATCGCCGATTTCCACAATGCCTTCATGACCACGACCCGTCACCTCGGCCGTTTTAACGAGATCGAGAGCATGGCCATTTATGAGACGAAAACCCTGTTCAAGGAGCTTGCGAAAGGGAACCTGAAGGCCATGTTCGAGGAAATGATGAGCCAGGGCAAACTCGGCGCAGCAATGACCAAGAAAAAGCGAATGCACTTCGACTTCGACAGGATTAAGAATCGTTCGGAAGTGAAAGCCCTCTACAAAAAGTCCAAGGGCCGTTGAGGTCCAGAGGAAGGATGAGAATCGTCCTATGGAAATAGCTTACTATCCCGGTTGTTCATTGCATGCATCGTCCGAGCTTTACGATATCCAGTGCAAGCTTGTATTTGGCAAGCTGGGTCTCGAGCTCAAGGAGATCGAAGACTGGAACTGCTGCGGCGCTACCGCGGCGAGCAAGACCAATGAATTTCTGTCTATCGCCCTGCCAGCACGGAACCTGGGCATTGCCGACGCCACCGGTCTTTCTGAAATTGTCATTCCTTGTTCATCCTGCTATAGCAGGACGCTCGTGTCGCAGAAGAAGCTTGCCTCCGATGCTGCGCTTAAAGCTTCCATTAATGCGGAGCTGGGCCAGAAAGTTCAAGGTACAGTCAAAGTATCGAGCATCCTTGAAGTCCTGCGGCCCAAGGTAATATCCGGTGAGATTGCCGGCAAGGCGGTGAAGAAGCTCACCGGTCTCAAACCGGCGTGCTACTATGGATGCCTTTTGACACGGTTTCCCATTGACATTGAGGTGCCTGATAGTGTGGAGAACCCGCAGGGAATGGAGATCGTCTGCAAGGCTCTCGGCGCCGAACCCATCGACTGGAACTATAAAACGGACTGCTGTGGCGCATCCGCTGCATACAACGATGCCGAGCAGTCGCAGCTCCTTATGTCTCGGATATTCAAGGACGCCACAGCTCGCGGTGCTAACTGCATCGTCACCACCTGCCCGCTCTGCCAGATGAACGTGGATGCGTACCAGGACGAGGTCGGCGGAAAATATGGGATCGATAAGCGGCTGCCGGTTTACTTCATCACGGAGCTCATCGGCATTTCCATGGGGATTGACGCTGTCGTCATGCAGGTCGACCGCCATTTCGTGGATGCTATAGGGCTCTTAAAGGAGCTGAAACTCATATGAACGCACAAAACTCTCCCCAGAAACAGGGATCAGTCCTCATCGTTGGCGGCGGTATCGGCGGCATGCAAGCGGCCCTCGATCTCGCTGAAAGCGGTTTCAAGGTGCATATGGTCCAGCGGGATACTTCCGTCGGCGGGACCATGGCCATGCTGGACAAGACCTTTCCAACGGGCGACTGCGCGATGTGTATGATCTCGCCCAAGATGGTCGAGGTCGGTCGCCATCTCAACATTGATATCCATACTCTGGCCGAGGTGACATCTGTCTCCGGCGATGCAGGAAACTTCTCGGTCAAGGTCAGGCTGGCTCCTCGTTACGTCGACCAACGCAAATGTACGGGTTGCGGCGATTGCGAATTGAAATGCCCTAAGAAAGTGCCGAGCGAATTCGACCAGCAGCTCGGCCAGCGCAAGGCTATCTTTTCCCTTTTTCCCCAAGCTGTGCCGAATACGCGAGCTATTGATTCTATAAACTGCCTTTGCCTCACCGACCCTCAGAAAAAACGCTGCCGTTTATGCGAAAAGGCCTGCAAGGCTGGTGCAATCAATTACGAAGACACTGGTAAAGAATTCGAACTGAATGTGGGCTCCATCATTCTGAGCCCGGGACTCCAGCGCTATGATGCACGGGTTCGGCCTGAGCTGGGCTTCGGCAGGTGGCAGAATGTTGTATCATCGGTCCAGTTCGAGCGCATCCTTTCGGCGTCCGGCCCTTACAAAGGCGTGATTCAGCGGCCCTCAGACCAGAAACACCCCGTTAAAATCGCCTGGATCCAGTGCGTCGGTTCCCGGGACAACCACAACGCCAATCCTTGGTGCTCGTCGGTCTGCTGTATGTATGCCACCAAGCAGTCGATCATTGCCAAAGAACACGATAAGCATATAGAACCCACAGTATTCTACATGGAGATGCGGGCTTTTGGTAAGGATTTCGACAAGTACGTGGAACGGGCTAAGAATGAATATGGTGTCAAATACCAGCGTGCCATGGTTTCGGCTGTCCGCGAGGAACCTGGTACTGGTAACCTTGTGCTTCGGTATTCGGATGAGACCGGCAAGCTCTCAAACGAGACCTTTGACATGGTCGTCCTGTCCGTAGGCTTTGAACCCCACGCCGATGCGGCAGAATTCGCCAAGATGTTCGGCATTGAAATGAATGAGTACAAGTTCGCCAAGACCTCACACTTTACGCCGGTCAAGACCTCACGTGACGGTATATTCGTCACCGGAATTTATCAGGGCCCCAAGGACATCCCCGAGACCGTGATGCAAGGAAGCGGTGTGGCCGGAAGCGTCATGGCATTGCTTGCCGAAGCGCGCGGGACCCAGACCAAGAAGAAGGAATTGCCACCCGAAAAGAACGTTGCCGGAGAGGCGCCACGCATAGGCGTGTTTGTCTGCCATTGCGGTACAAACATCTCATCAACTGTAGAGATTGACCGAGTAGTCGAAGCCGTCAAGAAGGAAAAAGGCGTGGCGTACGTCACGAATACGATCTATGCCTGCGCCCAGGATAACCAGGACGTGATCAAGCAGACGATTAAGGATCAGAATCTGAATCGCGTCGTAATCGCATCCTGTACTCCGAGAACCCACGAGACGCTGTTTCAGGAAACGATCCGGGAGGCAGGCCTGAATAAGTACCTCTTTGACCTTGCTGACATCCGCGAGCAGTGCTCGTGGTGTCATAAAGGCCAGAACGAAGTGGCAACGAAGAAGGCCATCAAAATCGTGAAAATGGCAGTGGCCAAGTCCCGGCTCCAGGAACCGCTTAAGAGCGAAAGTGTGGGCGTAACGCCTGCCTGTCTGATCATCGGTGGCGGTGTTGCCGGCATGGTAGCCGCCCTTACCATTGCCGATCAGGGTTTTCCCACCCATATCGTTGAAAAGGAGCAGTCGCTTGGCGGCCTTGCGACGAACGTTTATCGTACGCTTGACGGTTCCGATGTGCAACAGTTCCTCGCGGCAACGATCGCCGAGGTCAAGTCCCATCCCAAGATCACAGTGCATACGGGAACAGAAGTTAAGACGACTGACGGCTTTGTCGGAAATTTCAAGACGACCCTTGGTGACGGAGGCGAGATTTCTCACGGCGCTATCGTTCTAGCAACCGGCGGGATTGAATACCAGCCCACGGAATACCTGGCCGGCACGACCTCGAATGTGATTAACCAGCGCGATCTGGAAAAGAAACTGTTCAGAGAAAACTATACGCCCAATGCAGGTGAGCGGTATGTAATGATCCAATGCGTGGGCTCCCGGGAGGAAGCTGCCCAGTATTGCTCACGGGTTTGCTGCCAGGACGCGATCAAGAATGCCATAGCAATAAAGGAGCGGAACCCAGCAGCCGACGTGGTGGTCCTCTACCGCGATGTCAGGACCTACGGTCTGCGTGAAGATTATTACAAGAAGGCCCGCGATCTGGGCGTGTTCTTTGTCCGCTACGAAGTTAACCGGAAGCCCGTGGTCGAACAGACGGGTAAGAGGGTGCAAGTCAAGGCATGGGACTATATGCTGAACCGCGAGCTCCAGTTTGATGCGGACTGGCTTGTGCTCTCCGTCGGGTTCCGGCCCCATCCAACGACTGATGCGATAGGCGCCATGTACAAGGTGACGCGTAACCCTGACGGTTATTACCTTGAGGCGCACGTCAAGCTCCGTCCTGTAGATTTCCCGAGTGAGGGACTTTTTGTGACGGGCTTGGGACATGCGCCCAAGAACCTCGACGAGACCATCGCCCAGGCGCTGGCTGCTGCGGGGAGGGCAGGGGTGATCCTATCCCACGAAAAGCTCGCGGTCTCCGGCATCATCGCCAAGCATAAGAGGGAACTCTGCATGTCTTGCCTGAGCTGTTTACGTGTTTGTCCATTCGGGTCGCCTTATATCGCGGAAGACGGGAAGATCTCGCACAACGAGATCAAGTGCATGGGCTGCGGAATCTGCGCGGCTATCTGCCCGGCAAAGGCATTCCAGGTAAACAATTTCCGCGATGACCAGATACTTGCCATGATAGACGCAGCCGTGGAATCCGAAGCGGGCGTGATGGGTTCATAAGCTGCGTAGCGTAAAGAAATAAATTTACTAGCGAGGCATGGAGTCACAGAGAAAGCTAAGTTTATCGTCGCAGACGTCTCCTGATGAGTATTAAAGCATCCGCCTGCCTCAGCGCTTTCATGGTTACTTTGTTCTTTACAATTGATTGAATCCTTTTTGAGAGGAGTGCATCCATGGGCGGAGCAACAGAAACACCGGAAAAAACCGTTCTCTCAGCCGTCGAGAAACCGTACGAAACACCAGCGGGTTGGGAGCCGAATGTCATTGCCTTTGCGTGCCACTACTGCGCATTCGCAGCGGCAGACCTGGCCGGCGTTATGCGCCTGTCCTATTCGCCGAACGTCAAGATCATTCGCCTACCCTGCACTGGAAAGCTCGACCATATCCATATCCTCAAGGCCTTCGAGAAGGGCGTAGACGGTATTTTTGCCGCTGGCTGACTGAAAGGCCAATGCCATTACCTGGAAGGTAATCTGTTTGCGGCACGCAGGATTGAATACGTAAAGACATTGCTGACGAAGATCGGCATCGACCCTGCTCGCCTTGAGATGTACAATCTTTCGGCTGCAATGGGTCCGCGGTGGGCGGATATATGCAACGAATTCGTCGAGAAGATACGGAACCTCGGACCTTCGCCAATCTCACGTGCAAAATACCAGATGTTATGCGGCATGGAAAAGGAGTGATTGACCAATGATAGTTGGTAAACAGAAACCATTTGATGAAATCTGGGACATGATCAAGGGTTTCAAGAAGGTCCTTGTCTTCGGATGCAATACGTGCGTTGCAATCAGCCATGCCGGCGGCGGCAAGGAAGCGGAAATTTTGGCGTCTATGCTCCGGATGAAAGCTACCCAGGAGGCCTCCGGCATGCAGATTGACCATGCTGCAATTGAGCGGCATTGCGAGCCCGAGTTCTTCGAACCGCTCATGGGAAAGGTGAAGACCTATGATCTGGTGCTTTCGACCGCCTGCGGCGTGGGAGTAAACTTTCTTGCCGAGCGCATCGGCGACAGTATTCCGGTCTATCCAGGAGTAAACACCACGTTCTACGGTGCCGTACCCAAGGCTGGGTTCTTCGTGGAGCTCTGTGGGGGGTGCGGCAACTGCATTCTTCACCTGACCGGCGGGATTTGCCCGGTCGTGCGCTGCTCAAAGTCCCTCATGAACGGCCCCTGCGGAGGTACGAACAAGGGAAAGTGCGAGGTCAGCGACGAAGTGGACTGTGCGTGGTACTTGATCGTAGAGCGCATGAAAAAGCTCGGCACCATCGGACAGTTATACACTATTCAGCCGCCAAGGAACTGGTCCTCTGGCACCCATGGCGGCCCTCGCAGGATGGTGCTCGAGCACATCATGGAACTTGAAGAAGAGAAAAAACCTAAGGCTGGAGGATAATCATAATGAAAAGTGGAAGCAACCTTGAACGAGTCATCGCAAGCGGAAAGCCTGCTGTAACGGCCGAGTTGGGACCACCCATGAGTGCCGATGATCTCGAGGTCGTGGAAAAGGCCCACAAGTTGAAGGGTTTTTGCGACGCGGCGAACATCACCGACTGTCAGACAGCCGTGGTACGCATCTCGAGCATCGCCGCAGCATTCATTGCCCAGCGCGAGGGCCTCGAGGCGGTCATGCAGATGACCTGCCGCGACCGCAATAGGATTGCCATGCAGGCGGACCTCTTGGGCGCCGCTGCCCTTGGCATCAAAAACTGTCTCTGCATCGCCGGTGATCATCAGAAATTCAGTGCAGCGGGCAAGCTTAAAGGCCACCCGGGCGCGAAGAACGTCTATGATGTCGATACCTGTCAGCTTGTGGGGATCATGAAAAAGATGCGCGACGAGAGTTTGCAAGAGGGCGGAGACAAGATCGAAGTCGCACCTAAGTTTTTCATAGGCGCTTCATGGACACCCATGGGAGACCCGATCGACTTTAGGCCTTATAACCTCAAGAAAAAAGTGGATGCCGGGGCTGACTTTATCCAGACCCAGGGAATCTATGACGTGGAAGTATTCAAGTCGCAGATGGAAAAAGCGCGGAACCTTGGGCTCACGGAACGGACCGCTATCCTCGGTGGCATCATCGTGCCCCGGAGCGCTATGATGCTCAAGTATATGGACTCCTCCGTTGCCGGCGTAACAGTGCCGAAGTCGCTCATCCACCGGATGAACAAGGCAAAGGAAGCGGCGGGCGAGGATAAAAAGAAGGCGCGCGAGCTGCAGGAGGCTGAAGGTCTCAAGATCACCGTGGAGCTTATCCACCAGATCCTCGAAATTCCCGGCGTTAAGGGCGTCCACATTCAGGCCATTGAGTGGGAGAGTGCCGTAGAGGGAATCGTCAAAGCCGCCGGCCTCTATCCTCGGCCATAGTACGTGCATATGTTATAGTGGGGAGTGCGAAATTTTCCCTTCACCCATGATTTCCCAAGAGGAAGAGGGTTGAGGTAAGCGTCAAACAACCATGCCGAAAATTACCATCTTGGACTTGTATAAGAAGAAGACCGAGCGCAAGAAGATCACCGTGCTTACGGCCTATGATTTTCCCACGGCGCAGATAGTGGACCAGGCAGGCATTGATGTTATTCTTGTCGGCGACTCGCTCGGCATGGTGGTGCAGGGGCTATCCAGCACGCTTCCGGTGACCATGGATGAGATGTTGTATCACACCAAGATGGTGTCACGCGCGGTTTCGTCATCCCTCGTGGTCGGCGATATGCCCTTTCTCTCATATCAAACGCAGCAGGGCGAGGCGGTTAGAAATGCTGGCCGATTTCTCAAAGAAGCAGGCGCAGAGGCCGTGAAACTCGAGGGTGGCACGCACATGGCTGAAGCGATAAGGGCAATCGTGAACGCCGGTATCCCCGTAATGGCCCATATAGGACTGACCCCGCAATACTTCCATGCTCTCGGCGGATTTAAGGTTCAAGGTAAAGATGAGGCCGCTCGCGAGAAGATCCTGGCGGATGCCAGAGCAGTGCAGGACGCGGGCGCATTTTCTGTGGTGATCGAAGCTGTCCCTGCCTCGCTCGCCAAAGAAATACATGCGATGCTTCATATTCCCACCATCGGTATCGGAGCCGGTCCAGATTGTGATGGACAGGTGCTTGTCCTCCATGATCTCCTGGGACTTTTTGACAGGTTCACTCCGAAGTTCGTTAAAAAATATGCTCATCTCAAGGATCAGGCGATGAAAGCAGTAAAAGAGTACAAGCGGGAAGTTGAGTCAGGAGCCTTCCCGGATGAGGAGCATAGCTTCAAAGCGTAAAAAAGTTTACGTATATAATCGTAGCAATCGGCACGGTACTTTTCGTAGCGCTGTCGTTTTTATCAATGAAATTTATAAGTTAATTAAAATAATTACTCTTAAAATTAGGCTCTTTTCTTGAATTTTTCTTGACTCACTCGATATGCGATGGCTATAATACCCCGTTTTTATCATTTTGATGTATGTCCTCTCCCCCCTGAGAGGAGGGGACCACATGCCTGAATCAACACTGAACGTAGTTCTCCTTCAGCATACGCCGGAACCTGAATCCGTTGTGGCTATGGCCGCGAAATTGTGCTATAGCCCTTCAGGGATACAAGAGCTTAGGGAAAAACTAGGGACAAAGGACCAGGCCGCGTTCGTGGAGAAGCTGGCAGCCATCGGCCATCTCTCTCCCGTTGAGCATGTCTCGTTCACCTTCGGCGTTGAGGGCATCTCACGGGCATGTTCTCATCAGCTGGTCCGCCACCGCGTTGCGTCCTACTCGCAGCAGAGCCAGCGATATGTGAAGGCAGAGCAGTTTGATTATATAATCCCCCCGAGTATCAAGCAGGATCCCGCACTCGTTCGTGAGTACGAGAAGTGCATGGCCGAAGCACAGAAAAACTATACGAACGTTCTTAAACGGCTCGAGGAGCTTGGGTACAAGGGTGAAGCAGGACAGCAGGATGCGCGATATCTGCTGCCGAATGCGGCAGAGACGAAAATAGTGGTCACGATGAACGGGCGGGAGCTCCTCCACTTTTTCCGTGTGCGGTGCTGTAACCGGGCACAGTGGGAGATTCGGGATATGGCCGAGCGCATGCTCCATTTGCTGAAACAGACGGCGCCGACGATCTTCGCCAAGTCCGGTCCTGGTTGTCTTCATGCTCCCTGCCCCGAGGGCAAGATGACCTGTGGGAAGATCGAAGAAGTTCGGAAGAAGTACGGAGTGAAGAAAGCATAGAATCCAGTAACCAGGCTAGGGAGACCGGGGAAAAATTCCGGATCCCGGTTCCCAGGCCATGAACTCGAGGGACGATGGGTTTTACGATAGCAATAGCTGGGAAGGGCGGCACAGGCAAGACCAGCCTCTGCGGCCTTACAATACGATATTTGACCGAAAAGAAGTCCGGGGCCGTCTTGGCTGTTGACGCAGACGCCAATGCGAACCTGCACGATGTGCTCGGTGTGAAAGTGCACGCCACCGTTGGCCGGTTGCGGGAGACCTCTCTTGAAGCGGTTAAATCCACTGCGCCTCGACCCGGTGGCATGAGCATGGAGCAGCTTTTCGATTATCAGATACAGCAGGCGATCATCGAATCGAAAGGCTTCGACCTGCTCGTGATGGGCAGGCCCGAGGGGGCAGGCTGTTACTGCGCGGCGAACAATATCATCCGCAAGTATATGGATAAGCTGGCCGATACCTATCCGTACACGGTCATGGACAACGAGGCAGGCCTAGAACACCTGTCACGCCGCACCACCCAGGACACGGACCTGCTCCTTATCATCAGTGACTCTTCAGTTCGCGGGGTGATGACCGCTGGACGCATTGGCGACCTGGTCAAGGAACTGAACCTAAATGTCAAGCGTACGGTGTTGATCGTAAACAGGGTGCAGGACGGAACGAGCGAGGATAAATCTCTTCAGCAGGCAATCGCCCGACAGGGTGTAGAGTTCGCAGGTTTCGTCCCTGCTGACGACCTGATCTTTGATTATGATTTGAACGGTAAGCCGCTCATTCAGCTTCCACCCGATTCGAAGGCGCTTATCAGTTTTTACGGCGTGCTGGATAAGCTGATACCGTAAACTATGGCCACGAAAACCGTCGCCATCATCGGCGCAGGACGTGTCGGGAGTTCAGTAGGATTCCTGCTCGTGCGGGCAGGGTATACCATTACCGCAGTTGCTGCGCGCACTCAGGAGTCGGCAGAGAGCGCGCGGGCGTTCATCGGCTCTGGTAAAGCACTGACTGATGTGGTGCAGGCGGCTGAAACAGCTGACGTTATCTTCATTACAACACCGGACAAGTCAATCAAAACCGTCTGTGATGCTATTGCATTGGGCGGCGGGTTTAGGCCAGGCATGCTCGTTGTTCACACCTCCGGCGCACATACACTTGATTTGCTCGCTTCGGCGCGGGAGTCAGGTTCATACAGTGCGGTTATCCATCCTCTGCAGTCGATTCCGAGCAGGGACCTTGGAGTAAAAAATGTTCCCGGCTCCTATTTTCGAATAGAAGCTGATTCGGAGGCGTTGCCGCTCGCCAGGCGGCTGGTCATGGATTTGGGAGGCAATGAACTGGATATGCCGGGATGGCTTCCCGATAAAAGCTCCCCGGCCCTCTACCATGCCGGCGCCGTGGCAGTATCGAATTTTTTCGTCGCGCTTGTGGATTTCGGACTTTGTTTTTACCAGGCACTAGGTGCGGATAAGAAGGAAGCGCTTAAGGCCATGCTCCCGCTCATCAAGGGTACCCTAGCAAACATTGAATCCGCTGGTATTCCCGATTCACTGACCGGCCCCATCGTCCGGGGAGATGTCGAGACGGTCAGGGACCATATAAGTGCCATGCGAAAAAGAGCGCCAGAGCTTCTTGGTCTTTACCGAGAGCTTGCGAAACATACCATTATGATCGCAAAAGAGAGACAGGCTCTCTCTCAGGAAATACTTCAGGAATTGTCAAACGTAGTTGAACAGAAGAATTAGCGGGCAGTGTTCTGATCAAAATAGATTAGGAAGAGAAATTCCCCTTAGGTAAACAAGGAATACGATGAAAGAGGAGGTTTTTTGATATGATCGTAATCGGAGAAAAGATCAGTGTTATGGCAAAAAAGGTGCGTGAGGCTCTCACGAATCGCGATGCGAAGCCGCTTCAGGAACTTGCAGTTGCTCAGGCAAAAGCTGGCGCGCATTTTATCGATGTGTCCATCGGGCCCGCCGAGGAAAATGGTCCCCAGCTTATGGACTGGGCTGTGAAAGTTGTTCAGGAAGTGGTCGAGAAACCGCTTTGTCTGGATACAACAAATGTGAAGGCTATGGAGGCGGGGCTCAAGGCGCACAATAACCAGTGGGGAACTCCCCTCATCAACTCCACGTCCAACGAACCCGAGCGGTTCCCTATGATGGAGCTGGCCGGCAAGTACAACTCGAAAGTCATCGCACTGACCCTCGGGAAGGGTGGTCTTCCGGCCGATGCGGAGGATCGCTGTGTGATCGCAGCTGAAATTATGGGGCGCGGCATGGAGTATGGCGTTCCCATGGAGAACATCTTCCTTGACCCTCTCATTCTCCAGGTCTGTACTATGCAGGACCAAGGAAGGCAGGCAATCCGTGCAGTCAGGATGTTTAAGGATCTGAATGATCCTCCTATGCAGAGCGTGGTTGGGCTTTCGAACATTTCGAACGGTGCGCCCAAAGCCTTGCGTCCCATCATCAACCGTAACTTCCTTGCGCTATTGATGTATGAAGGACTCACATCAGCGATTATCGATCCGCTGGACAAAGACATGATGGATACGGTCAAGACCGTTGAGATGATCATGGGCAAGACCATGTATGCCCATTCGTATCTGGATATGTAGCTTTGCCCGGTTCATAAAAGACCGAGCAATGCGGGTGGCGGGCTCGGCGCCAGGCAATAAAAATTTTAATATGATGATTTTGCGCATTTTTTTCTGTTGAACTATGAATACTATTTTGTTACTATTAGTAGCAATTTTGAGGAGGAATTCATGGCACTGACAATTCCGAAAGAGGCCTACAGTGGTAAAATCTTCAATGTGCAGCTTGGATCCGGCACAAAAGCAGTGACCATCGGCGGAGCGAGCGCACTTCCTTTTTTGGCTTTTGAAGGTACGTTCCCGAACAAACCTGCCGTGGCATTTGAGATCATGGACATCGCACCGAGTGACTGGCCTGAAACGCTGCAAAAAGCCATTGGCGGTGTATCAGCCAATCCCGTCCAGTGGGCAAAGTTCTGCCAGCAGAACGGCGCAGACATCGTTGCGCTCAGACTAATGGGCACTCACCCCGACCAGAAAAACAAAAGCGTCGAGGAAGCTTCCAAGACGGCTGCTGAGGTCGCGGCTGCCATCGACATCCCTCTCCTCATTCTCGGCAGCGGTCACGTGGAAAAGGACAGCCAGGTGCTTCAGGCGGCAGCGGCAGCCACACGCGGAAAGAATTGCGCCATCGGCAAGGCAGTAGAGGAGAATTACAAAACCATCGCAGCAGCAGCCATGGCCAATGATCACAAGCTGATCGCGATGAGCCAACTTGACGTGAACCTTGCGAAACAGCTAAATATCCTGCTTACCCAGATGGGATTCGATAAGGAACGGATTATCATGGATCCCATGTCTTCAGCTTTGGGATACGGCCTCGAATATACATATAGCGTTATGGAGCGTATCCGTCTGGCAGCGCTCCTGCAGAACGATGCAATGATGCAGACGCCCGTTGTCTGCGATATCGGTGCGAACGTATGGAAGGTAAAGGAAACGATTGCACCCGACGTTGAAGTCCCGGAATGGGGCAGCCTTGCAGATCGGGCTTTGGCGTGGGAATCCATAACTGCTTCAGCCATGATTACTGCAGGAGCTGATATGCTGATCATGAGGCATCCCAGTGCGGCAACAAAGGCCAAGGAGATGATTGCAGAATTGGCGGGGTAGTTGCCTGCGCAGACGCGCTTACCGAGGAAAGCAAAGTTGGAATTATCCAAATAGGAACTGTCCAATCAGCGTACAAAATATAGCGTTCATTCCGAAAGGAGCATATTATAATGGCACTCTCTGGTGTTGAAATATTCAAACATTTGCCGAAGACCAACTGCAAGAAGTGCGGGCATCCGACCTGCCTCGCATTCGCTATGAAGCTTGCCGCCAAGCAAGCAAGTCTCGATGCCTGCCCGGATGCGTCCGAGGATGCAAAGAAGATATTGGGCGAATCAGCCGCACCTCCGATCCGGGGCATCACCCTCGGTGCCGGCCCAAAGGCAGTGAAGGTCGGCGAAGAGATTTGCATGTTCCGTCACGAGAAAAAGTTTTTCAACCCAAATGTGTTCGCCGTTGCGATCAAGGCCTCCGAAGCCGGTGATGCCGCTTCCAAGAAGATCGAAGGCGTTGTCACCTCCGAGATCGACCGCGTGGGACAGAAGCTCCGGGTGGACGCCATTGCCATTACCGACGAAGGCGGCGACGCATCGAAGTTCGCTTCCGTAGTGAAGCAGGTAGTTGATGGTGCGCCGGGCGTGCCCGTCATCCTCGTAAGCAAAAATCCCGCAACAATTGAGGCAGGGATCGTGCACTGTGCCGACAAAAAGCCGCTCATCTATGCCGCGACAGCCGAGAACGCAGAAGCGATGGCGAAAATCGCAAAGGAAAAGAAGGCCTCCCTCGCCGTTGCCGCAGACGGTCTTGACGCGCTGACGGCGCTCTCCGAAAAGGTGAAAGGCATGGGCGTGGACGATCTCGTGCTCGATTCCGGCGCACGTAAGGCCAAGGATATGATCGAGCACTTTACTATTATCCGCCGCGCAGCCATCAAAAAGAACTTCAAGCCCCTCGGATATCCGATCGTTACGTTTGCAACCCGCGACAATTCCGTATCCGAGTCTATGGTCGCGGCCATCGGCACGATGAAATATGCTTCCATCATCATTCTGAGCAGTGTCGAGAAATGGAAGATGCTCGCGCTTTTATCGCTGCGCCAGAACATTTACACCGATCCTCAGGTGCCCATGCAGGTGGCGCAGAACGTCTACAAGGTCGGCGATGCCAAGGAAAACTCCCCGCTCATGATCACCACCAATTTCTCGCTCTCCTACTTCATCGTGCGGGGCGAGGTCGAAAACAGCAAGGTGCCGTCGTGGCTAGCCGTCATGGATAATGAAGGGTTGTCGGTGCTTACGGCCTGGGCCGCCGGGAAGTTTACAGCAAGCAAGATTGCGCAGTTCATTACAGAGAGTGGTGTGGAAAAGAATATTAAGCATAAAGAGCTCATCATTCCTGGGTATGTTGCTGTTCTTTCGGGAGCGCTTGAAGAAAAGCTTCCCGGTTGGAAGATCACCGTCGGACCGCGCGAAGCGAACCAACTCCCGACGTTCCTAAAGGCTAGAGCATAAACAACCATTAACCGCAGTGGACGCCGGGAGCGCAGCGTAAAAAAACCTTGGCGACTCGTGGTATCCTCGGCAAACTCCGCGAACTTCGCGGTGGAAACTAAGCGTAAAAGGAGCGACTCATGTCAAAAATCATTGCCACTGGAGCCATACTAGGCTCGCATTACTATGTCAAGCAGGCAGAAGCCCTCGTTGAGAAGGCCATCAGCGAAAAAGGCGCGGATTTCAAGTTCGAGTTCCCGGACACGGCCTATTTCCTTCCGCAGATGTTCACCATGACAGGGTTTGAGGTGAGAACTGTCGGGGACATGAAGACCGCCCTCGAGAAGAACGTGAAGCCACTCCTAACGAGTGTACCAGAGGACAAACTGTACAAACCGTTCCTTGGAGAAGCCTTGGATGCCGGTATGGCTACCCTCTTTGCCCAGGAGATGATCATGGCCATCCGTTACATTTATGGCCAAGAGCCGGTGAAGGACGATTCTATCGGCCTCACCTACAATGGCTTCATTTCCGATACAATCCTTCGGAACCTCGGTGTGCAACTTGTGGATGGATCCATGCCCGGTTACGTCTGCATCATCGGTGCAGCGGACAGCGATGACCAGGCCCTCGAGATGGCTCGGGATCTCCAGCAGAAAAACATCCTCACCCTTATGTGCGGTAATGTAAACGGAGATAGTTTTACCAAGCAGCTCCTTCGCAAAGGCGTGCAACTTGGTTGGGATACCCGCCTGGTACCCCTCGGTCCGGAAGTGGAGCATGCCATTTACGCTCTGAACTGGGCTGCCCGCGCTGGCATCACCTTTGGCGGCATGAAGGGTGGAGACTATAAGAAGATCCTCAAATACTCCAAGGATAAGGTGTTTGCCTTTGCCCTGGTCTTGGGGCCGCTCAATGACCGGATCTGGACTACGGGAGCGGGCGCCATTAATATGGGATTCCCGGCTATTGCAAATACGGACATCCCGGTGGTGCATCCAACCGGGGTCACGATTTATGAGGAAGTCGAAAAAGAGCTTGATCCCAAGAAGCTCGTGCAGCGGTGCTTTGAAGTACGTGGTCTCAAGATCACGGTCTCGAAACCTCCGATTCCGGTGGCCTTTGGCCCCGCATTCGAGGGCGAACGCATCCGCAAGGAAGACATGCACATCGAATTCGGTGGTCAGCGGACGCCTGCCTTCGAATGGCTTCGCACCGTGGACCTCGACAAGGTTGAAGACGGCAAGGTGATCATCGTGGGTAAGGACGCCGAGGCCCGATACCAGAAGGGCGGCCAGATGCCGCTGGGCATGCTTATCGAGGTCGCAGGCCGCAAGATGCAGAAAGACTTCGAGCCGGTGCTCGAGCGTAAGATCCACCATTTCATTAACGAAGCGCAGGGCATCTGGCACATGGGCCAGCGCGACCAGAACTGGCTCCGGATCAGCATCAATGCCCTCAAGGAAGGCTTCGTGCTTAAGCATTTCGGCGACATTCTCTCGACCCAGCTCAAGCATAAGTTTAACAATATCGTCGACAAGGTTCAGGTGACCCTCTACGTGGATGATGCCGATGTGAAGAAGCTGCTCGCCGATGCCCAGAAAGCATATCTCGAGCGCGATGTGCGCCTCGCCTCCATGACGGATGAATCAGTGGACACATTTTACTCGTGCATCCTCTGCCAGAGCTTTGCTCCGAACCATGTCTGCGTCGTATCGCCGGAACGGCTCGGCCTCTGCGGGGCCTACAACTGGCTTGATGCAAAAGCAGCATACGAAATCGACCCGAATGGCGCAAACCAGCCTGTCATAAAGGGTGAAACGAAGGATCCGGTGAAGGGGCGCTGGACCGGCGTAGACGACTACGTGTACAAGAATTCCCACCAGGCGCTCGAATACTTCAACGCCTACAGCATCATGGACGCGCCGATGACCTCGTGCGGATGCTTCGAATGCATTGTGGCTATCGTGCCAGAGGCCAACGGAGTCATGGTGGTGAACCGGGGCTACACGGGCATGACTCCCATCGGCATGAAGTTCTCGACGCTTGCAGGTACCGTCGGCGGCGGAGCGCAGAGCCCGGGATTTATGGGGATTGGGCGATACTTCCTCACGAGCAAGAAGTTCCTTTCCGCTGAAGGCGGGTTCAAGCGCATCGTGTGGATGACCAAGAACCTCAAGGAGTCCTTTGCGGATCAGTTTAAGCAGCGCGCTGAGGAAGAAGGTGTACCAGATCTCCTCGACAAGATCGCTGACGAGACGGTGGCTGAGGATTCAGAAAAACTGGTTGCATTCCTTACCGAAAAAGGCCATCCTGCTCTCACGATGGAGTCGATGTTCTAATTCCAAAACTGGTAGCAAAATCAGGCGCCCTAAGGGGCGCCTGATTTTTCGAAGGTCGGGTATGTATTAGATCACACGCCACGAAGCACACCACGACCAGGGTATGGCAAAGCACGACGCGGCTGCCGGATTCAAATTTATGGCGGCTTTTTTTGTCCCAAGAGGATGAACGATGGAAGAAAAACTGGAACGAATACTGGGGAGATACTGGGAAAACGAAGGCAACCTTATCTCGATACTACAGGATATCGAGAATGAATTTGGCTTTCTCCGTGAGGACGCGATCTACTGGCTTTCAGAGAGGCTCGATGTGCCGCCCGCGAAATTCTACGGAATCGCAACATTTTACGCGCAGTTTCATCTCAAACCAAAGGGCAAGAACGTGATTACCGCGTGTTGCGGTACAGCATGCCACGTAAAAGGTTCCGAGAGGCTGATCAACAGCTTGCTGAAAGAATTGACCATTCCTGCCGGTGAGGATACGTCAGAAGACCTCAAGTTTACAGTAGAGAAAGTTAACTGTGTCGGTGCGTGCAGCATCGCTCCGGTCGTTATCATCAACAAGACAGTGCATGGGAAAATGACGTCGGACCACCTCATGAAAGAGATGAAGACCTTAAAAGCAGGAGGAACCGGAGACCTGTAGATCTTCCGAAACCTAAACAATGCCGTCTCCGAACACGATAGGGGGAACAGTGGAGTATCCTGGCGGAATGGAAGCTAGTTTTATTGAGCCACATAAAAAACAAGATTCCTGTCCTATCACCGAGTAGCTATCCAGACGAGATCGCACCTGATGTGGTAGTCTCCACGATTACGTAAAACGTGTTCATGCCATCTATAAAAGAGAGTACCATCTCCTCTCGGTACCGAGATGTCAGGAAAGTTTCTGAAATGGTGTCAATGAATAAGTGACAAAAATATACACACATCGCAGATCGTGTTTCGATGTCGAGGCAGTCAGGCTTTCGTTTGAGCCGGATCATGTTCCTATCGTGATTGCGGTTCCTCCTAGAATTGCAGTTACGGAGGTGGAACGGTCAGGTCACAGTCGTCAAGAAATTCAAGACGCTTTTTTCTGCCTAAAACAAATAGCAGCGCAGAAGGCATGTGGTCACGAGGCGACTGAGTAACGTGTATAGGGTTAAGCGAAATGATCATTTTTGTCAAAAAAGAAAACCGGCAGCTGCAGCTAGCTTTGTGCTTTAAGAAACGCCAAGCTGGCATTGGGGCAAATTACTAAGATCCATAAGCGTTTGATGCTGCAATTTCACTCTCGTATCGGAGTTTTGATGAATAAAGACGTCTCCATAAAAGTTTGTATGGGCACCGGTGGAATCGCAGCTGGTGGCGTGGAGGTAATATCCTCCTTTGAGCAAGCCTTTGCCGCAGTGGGTATCCAGGCCTCAGTTCAGAAAAACTGTTCCGTGCACAAAGTCGGCTGTCGAGGCTTCTGCGCACGCGACGTGCTCGTTGATGTGATTGTGAACGGCAGCAAGTCAACGTACCAGTACATAAAGCCAGACATGGTTGATAGGATCGTAAACGAGCACATTGTGGGAGGATCTCCGGTTACCGACTGGCTCGTTAAGGATGATTACCACACCTTCCACAACAAACAAGTCAAGGTTGTGCTCTCGGACTGTGGTGAGGTTGATCCGGAGGACATCGATTCCTACATCAGCCGGGGCGGGTACGAAGCGACGAAGAAGGTGCTAGGGACCATGGCCCCGCAGGAGATCATTGAGGTCATCAGGGCTTCCGGACTACGCGGTCGCGGCGGCGCGGGTTTCTCCACGGGAACGAAATGGGACATGGCGACCAAAGCACCTGGTTCCATCAAGTACCTTATTTGCAACGCCGACGAGGGAGACCCGGGGGCGTTCATGGACCGCTCGATTGTCGAGGGGAATCCCCATGCGGTGATCGAGGGCATGATCATTGGCGCATTTGCCATTGGAGCTCCATACGGATATGTCTATATTCGAGCTGAGTATCCGCTTGCAGTGGAACGACTTCACCTGGCAATTAAGCAGGCAAAAGCGCGAGGCTACCTCGGCAAGAATATTCTAGGCAGAGGTTTTGATCTCACGATCAAGGTCAAGCTTGGCGCAGGAGCTTTTGTGTGCGGCGAAGAGACTGCGCTGATCGCTTCTATCGAGGGCAAGCGCGGACAGCCGCGAGCAAAGCCGCCGTTTCCGGTCCAAAAAGGACTGTGGGGATACCCGACCATCATAAATAATGTTGAGACGCTCGCAAACGTGCCCTACATCATGCGAAGAGGGGCTTCCTGGTATGCAGGAATGGGTACGGAGAAGAGCAAAGGCACGAAAGTTTTTGCGCTCACCGGCAAGATTCTGAACTCCGGCCTCATCGAAGTGCCAATGGGTATCCCCCTTAAAGAAGTGATCTACGACATCGGCGGAGGCATTGAGGGCGGCAGGAAGCTCAAGGCGGTCCAGACGGGAGGGCCGTCAGGCGGATGCATTCCGTCGAACATCATCGATACGACACTGGATTATGAATCGCTCGGTAAGGTAGGATCCATTATGGGATCCGGCGGCATGGTGGTTCTGGACGAAACAGACTGTATGGTCAACGTGGCCAAGTATTTCCTTCAGTTCACTCAGGCAGAATCGTGCGGTAAGTGCGTGCCCTGCCGTGTCGGCACTAAACGGCTTCTCGAGATCCTGACCAGGATCACCGAGGGCAAAGGCAGGGAGGGCGATATCGAACTCCTCGAAACTCTGAGCATCGATGTGAAGACCTCCTCCCTTTGCGGCCTCGGTCAATCAGCGCCGAATCCGATACTCTCCACGATCAAATATTACCGAGACGAGTACGAAGCGCACATCTACGAGAAACGCTGTCCTGCAGGGGTGTGCAAAGATCTGCTCTCGTACAGCATTCTCGAAGAGTTTTGCAAAGGCTGCACGGCCTGCAGTCGCGTCTGCCCCGCAGGGGCAATTATCGGCGAAAAGAAAAAACCCCACAAGATTATCCAAGACATCTGCATCAAGTGTGGCGCTTGCTTTGAGACGTGCAAGTTCAAGTCGATAAAAAAAGGGTAACCAATGGCGAACCTCTCGATAAACGGTAAAAAAATCACCGCTACTGACGGGATAACCGTTCTTGATGCCGCACGGCGCAACGATGTCTACATCCCTACGCTGTGTGACGATCCTCGGCTTGAGCCTCATGGCGGTTGCCGGTTGTGCCTCGTGCAAATCAAAGGGATGCCCCGTCCGGTAACCGCCTGCACGACCCCGATAACCGAGGGGATGGAGGTCGAAACCACGAACGCGCTGATCGAACGCCAGCGGCGCACGATCGTTGAGCTTTTGTTGTCCGACCATCCGAACGACTGTATGGTATGCGAGCGGGCTGGTGATTGCACGCTGCAGGAACTTGCATATTTTTACGAAATCCGCACGAATCGTTTTGCCGGGGAACGCAGGACGTACTCGAAAAAGGATGCTAATCCGTTCATCGAACGCGACATGGAGAAGTGCATTCTATGCGGAAAGTGCGTGCGTGTGTGTGAAGAAATCCAGGGGTTCGGCGCAATCGACATCTCTCGCCGTGGATTCGTTGCCAAGGTCTCTACACCGTTCGAAAAGGATCTTGACTGCGAATTCTGTGGCCAGTGTGTCAGTGTTTGCCCCACCGGTGCTCTCATGGGGAAGCAATCTCTAGGTAAAGGTCGACAGAAAGATGTAAAGGCGGTCGAAACTGTTTGTCCCTACTGCGGCTGCGGATGCAACCTTACCTTGCATGTGAACAGGAACGAAGTGCTCCGCGTTACGTCGCGCAGAGATACCATAAACGAAGGGTGGCTCTGCGTCAAAGGACGGTTCGGGTTCAGTTTCATCAATAGTCCGGAACGGCTTAAGACACCACTCATCAAGAAGGACGGGAAGTTTGTCGAAGCTTCCTGGGACGAGGCCCTTGGATACATAGCCGCAAAACTCAGCGCTATCAAGAGCAAGCATGGTTCCGATGCCATCGGCGGCCTGTCGTCTGCACGATGTACGAACGAGGAAAACTATCTGTTTCAGAAGTTCATGCGCGCGGCGATTGGCACGAACAATGTCGACCACTGCGCGCGCCTCTGACATAGCTCGACTGTGGCCGGTCTGGCCACTGTGTTCGGTTCTGGTGCCATGACGAACTCCATGGCTGAGATCGAAAATAACGAAGTCATTTTTGTAATTGGCTCGAATACTAAAGAAAGCCATCCCATCATAGCGCTCAGAATGATCAAGGCTAAACGGAAAGGTGCGAAGATAATCATCGCGGATCCACGGCGAGTACCGCTGGTCAGGTTTGCCGATGTCTGGCTGCAGCACCAGCCCGGCACTGATGTCGCTCTCCTGAACGGCATGATGCACGTAATCCTGAAAGAAGGCCTTTCTAAAAAAGGTTTCATCGAATTAATGACAGAGGGATTCGATGACGCTTTCATGAAAAATCTCGAAGCCTTCACGCCAGACTTTGCATCAAAGATCACAGGTGTACCCGCCGACTTGATCTTGAAGGCTGCGCGTCTTTACGGATCTTCGGAGCATGCTGGCATTTATTATACCATGGGCATAACCCAGCACGCCCATGGCACGGACAATGTTTTCTCAATTGCCAACCTTGCCCTCATGACGGGGAACCTCGGCAAGGAGAGTGCGGGCGTGAACCCGCTACGGGGACAAAATAATGTACAGGGATCCACGGATATGGGCTGCACCCCCAACATGTATCCCGGGTACCAGCGCGTGACGATCCCGGCTATCAGGGAGAAGTTCGAGGCCCTTTGGAAAGTGAAACTGTCTGAGAAGGAAGGCATGACCGCCACGGAGATGATCCCGGCGGCTGAAAAAGGCGCTCTCAAAGCCCTATATGTCATGGGCGAGAACCCTGTGATTTCTGATCCGAATAGCAAACATACCATCAAGGCGCTCAGAGAGCTCGAACTCCTTGTGGTTCAGGACATCTTTATGACCGACACGGCCGAACTCGCCCATGTCGTGCTTCCGGCTACTTCCTTTGCCGAGAAGGTAGGTACGTTTACGAATACCGAGCGCCGCGTTCAGCGCGTTCAGAGAGCAGTTAATCCTCCGGGGAGTGCCATGATGGATTCGCTTATTATCATGGAGCTCTCAAAGCGCATGGGGTATGAAATGACTTACAATCACATGGTCGAGATTTTTCGCGAGATAGGCCAAGCATGGCCCGCGCTTGCGGGAATGAGTTATGCCCGACTTGAAGACGGCGGCCTTCAGTGGCCTTGCCCAACGTCGGAACATCCGGGAACGCAGTATCTCTTTAAGGGAGGCTTTCCCCGGGGCAAGGGCAGGTTCACGCTAGTGAGCTACAAACCCTCGCATGAAGTCACGGACAAGGACTATCCGTTTCTGCTGACTACGGGCAGGACGCTCTTCCAATACCATACCGGCACAATGACACGAAGGGTCAAACCAATTGATTCCGTGTCACCGGAAGCCTTTATTGAGATCAATCCTGAGGATGCCAGGTTGCTCGGTATCGACGATGGTTCCAAAGTGCAGGTAAGCTCGCGCCGGGGTTCAATCACCGTGAAGGCGATGGTGACCAAGAGACTGAAGAAAGGGCTCGTCTTCATCCCCTTCCACTTTAAGGAATCGGCCGCAAACATGCTCACAAGCAGCACTGCGCTCGATCCCGTGTCCAAGATCCCCGCGTTCAAGGTTTCAGCGGTGCGGATAGAGAAAGCATGAGACGAATGCAGGGGGCTGTTGAGACTACTCAAGAATCGATAATCAGCTCTGAGCAGGAGCGAGTCCCCTCGGCTTGCATTCTGCCAATTATTCAATAGGAGGAACAATGGCCGACAATTCAGCACTGAAGCAGCAGATACTCTTCACCGACCTGACCGACACCGAGCTGGGTATGATTGCACAAAAAATCGTGATTGAGAGTTATTCGAAAGGACAATCGATCTTCAGGGAGGGCGAGCAGACCGGAGGAATCTACCTCGTGAAGAAGGGAAAGGTCGAGATCTCGAAGCAAACTCCGGACGGCTGGAAACAGACCCTGGCCGTCATAACAGAAAACCAGATTTTCGGTGAACTGTCCGTGATCGAGAACAAGAAGACGCATGGCGCAGATGCTACGGCACTTGAGGCTACGGATCTTTATCTCTTCACGACCGATAAGTTTAAGGCTCTAGAAAAAAGCGATCCCGCAACGATGTATAAAATTATGAGAACCATTGCACGACTAGCTAGCAAAAATGTGCACTCCATGAACGACAAACTAGTGAAACTCCTTATCAGTTATTGATGAAGGGGAAAACGGTAACTCCCAGGAGCCGAACCGGGCAGCGTTTATGGAGTAATATCCGAGGCGATCATTGTCCCGTTGTAAATCGTGAACTGGGCAATTCTCAGTATTGTAGCGAATGTATTAACATAAATTTATAGAAAGCAAAGGAGGCACAGGATGGCACTGGATCCAACAAAGCATGCGGACTGGGAAATTGCGGAAGATTCAGAAAAGAGGATGAAGCAGATCGCGGAGATCGCGGAGAAGATGGGACTCACGAAGGAAGAGTTGTTGCCCTATGGCCACTATATCGCCAAGGTCGACTTCAAGAAGGTCTTGAAACGGTTTGAGGGAAAACCGGACGGCAAGTATATTGATGTGACAGCTATCACGCCTACACCCTTGGGTGAGGGAAAATCGACTTCGACCATCGGACTAACACAGGGTTTAGGTAAGCG
>Ga0187771_10000413_pt1 | contig 26103 bp, 19 predicted proteins | sample 0116_SJ02_MP15_1_FD_133139 | JGI IMG/M metagenome (GOLD analysis project Ga0187771, IMG submission 133139) | Tropical peat soil microbial communities from peatlands in Department of Meta, Colombia - 0116_SJ02_MP15_10_MG | ecosystem: Environmental > Terrestrial > Soil > Wetlands > Peat | place... | reverse complement strand
CGGCAAATGGGGCAGAGGGGTGGCCGTCAAAGGTTGAAACGCCGAGAGGGCAGCGCGCAAGCGCTACCCTCTCGTGAGGTAGGTCAACCGTTCAAACGGTTACGATTTGTGGCAGTCCCTGCATGAGATCGGGCCCTGGCCCATTTCCTTGTGACACCCCTTGCAGGTCTTGTGGGCCCAGTCCTTTCCGAAACCGTCGATCTTGCCGCCGGCTGCGGTGGCATGGCATTTCGTGCAGTCCTTCAGTCTTTCCTGGTGGGCCTTGTGTTGGAACGTGACGCCTCTGTTCAATTGGATAACGTCGGCGGCACAAGCTGTCCCAGCAAAAGCAACGATTGCGAGCATGGCGGTTACGGCTTTTTTCATGGTTGTTTCTCCTTGTTGGCTTTGGGCTGCTGAAAGACTCTATTTTCTAATTCTAAGGAACTTTTTCCAACTGTCTAGCACTTATTCATGTTCAAAAGGATAATTCTACATAATATCTCGAAATTATTGTACTATAAAGAGTGTCGCCGGGGTGGGCTGAGCCGGAACCGGGATAACCTGAAAAGCCTTGCCATGCGTTCCGGTTCATGTGAAAATTCGGGACGTGCGGAATCATACTGATGGAGGACATGGTGTTATGAGACAATTATACGACAGGCGCGGTTTCACCCTTATCGAGATCATGGTGGTGATCGTTATTCTGGCCCTTCTGGCGGCACTGGTCGGACCGAAGATCATGGGCCGCACCGATGACGCCAAGATCGAGACCACCAAAACCCAGATCAGGAACCTGGAGTCGGCGCTCAAGCTGTACAAACTCGACAACGGTGTCTACCCCACCACGGAACAGGGGTTGAACGCGCTGGTGACAAAACCGACCGTGGGGGTCATCCCCAAGAACTATAAAGAGGGGGGGTATCTGGAGAGCAAGAGCGTGCCCAAGGATGGCTGGGGCAATGATTACCTGTATGTCTCGCCCGGAGAGCACGGGGATTACGATCTTTACTCCTATGGCGCCGACGGCGTCAAAGGGGGTGAAGGGAAGAATGCCGACATCAACAGTTGGGATCTGAAATAGTTTCCATCCGGAAGGGGTTCTTTTTCGCCCATGCGGCGTCAATCTTCGGGCTTGCTTGTGCGGCGTACCGGTGTACGCCTCCGCGCAATCCCTTGATTTCCTGACCTGGACGAAAAAGCCCTCCTTTCCGAATCGGAAACCAGTAGTTTCTCATCCGGAGTTTCCGGATGGAAACGAAACAGTCGCCATTCATAATTTATTAATTTGAAATTTTGTATTTCTGCGCTATAGTAGATCGCTTAACTTATTATTTTAATTATGAATAAAAGTTTTTAGCCGGTCTAAAGCACGACCCCCTACTATACTTTGAGGAGGCAGCACAATGACGCAGAAGTATGTTTATTTTTTTGGTAACGGCCAGGCCGAGGGCCGGGCTGAGATGAAAAATCTGCTGGGCGGCAAGGGGGCCAATCTGGCCGAAATGACCAGTATCGGCCTTCCGGTCCCCCCCGGTTTCACCATCACCACCGAGGTCTGTACCGAGTTCTACAAGAACAACCAGGCCTACCCCGAATCCCTGACTGCTGCTGTGGCTGAAAACCTGGAAAAGGTTGAAGCGCTGATGGGCAGGAAATTCGGCGATTCCCATAACCCCCTGCTTGTTTCCGTCCGTTCCGGCGCCCGTGCTTCCATGCCCGGCATGATGGACACCATTCTCAATCTCGGCCTCAACGATACCACCGTCCAGGGAATCATCGCCCAGAGCGGGGACGAGCGTTTCGCCTATGACGCTTACCGCCGCTTTGTGCAGATGTATTCCGACGTGGTCATGGGCATGGAGAAGGACATCCTCGATCATTTGCTGGAGCAGAAGAAGGAACAGCGGGGCGTCCACCTGGATACGGACCTGACGGCTGCCGACTGGAAGGAATTGGTCGGAGCGTTCAAGCTCAAGATCAAAGAGGAGTTGGGCATGGAATTCCCTGAAGATCCCCATGCACAGTTGTGGGGCGCCATTGGGGCCGTTTTCGGTTCGTGGATGAACCAGCGCGCCATTACCTACCGCAAGCTCAACAACATCCCAGCCGATTGGGGCACCGCCGTCAACGTCCAGTCCATGGTGTTCGGCAATATGGGCAATGACTGCGCAACCGGCGTGGCGTTCACCCGCGACCCCTCCACCGGCGAGGACTATTTCTTCGGCGAGTTTCTGGTCAATGCCCAGGGTGAGGATGTGGTTGCCGGTATCCGCACTCCCCAGCCGATCAACCGCGTCAAGGACAAGGACGGCAAGCTCCCCTCCATGGAAGAGGTTCTGCCCGAGTGCTACAGCCAACTGGTGGGGATCCGCGATATCCTGGAAAAACATTACAAGGATATGCAGGACATCGAATTCACCATCGAAAAGGGCAAGCTCTTCATGCTTCAGACCCGCAACGGCAAACGTACCGCGCCGGCTGCCATCAAGATCGCCGTGGACATGGTGAAAGAAGGGCTGATCGACGAGAAGGCGGCGGTCCTGAGGGTACAGCCGTCCCAGCTTGACCAACTCCTCCATCCCTCCCTTGACCCTGCCGCTGAAAAACGGGTCATTGCCAAGGGACTTCCGGCCTCTCCGGGCGCCGTTTCCGGCCAAGTGGTCTTCAGCGCCGATGAGGCCGAGGCCGAAGCCAAGCTGGGTAAAAAGGTAATCCTGGTGCGCATCGAAACCAGTCCCGAGGATATTCACGGCATGCACGCCGCCCAGGGCATCCTCACCGCCCGCGGCGGCATGACCTCCCACGCGGCGGTAGTGGCCCGCGGCATGGGCAAATGCTGTGTGGCCGGCTGTGGCGATATCAAGGTGAACTACGCCGGCGAAAGCTTTGTCGCCCGCAACGGCGTGGAGGTAAAGAAAGGGGACACGATCACCCTGGACGGTTCCTGCGGCGAGGTGATGCTGGGCGCCGTACCGACGGTCGCCCCGGCCCTGACGGGCGATTTTGCCCAACTGATGGTGTGGGTGGATACCTATCGCAAACTCAAGGTTCGCACCAATGCCGATACGCCCCATGATTCCAGCGTGGCCCGCAAATTCGGCGCGGAAGGGATCGGTCTGTGCCGCACGGAGCATATGTTTTTCGATGCCGAACGTATCGCGGCTGTCCGTGAAATGATCCTTTCTGAGGACCTGGAGGGGCGCGAGAAGGCCCTGGCCAAGATCCTGCCCATGCAAAAAGGGGATTTTATCGGTATTTTCCGCGAAATGAAAGGGCTGCCGGTAACCATCCGTTTGCTGGATCCCCCCCTGCACGAGTTCCTGCCCCAGGAGGAAAAGGACCTGGAGGAGTTGTCAAAGACCATGAACGTGCCGGTCAGCACGCTGAGGCACAAGGTGGAATTCCTGCACGAGTTCAATCCGATGCTCGGCCATCGGGGCTGCCGCCTGGGCATTACCTTTCCCGAGATATACGACATGCAGGTGCGGGCCATCATGGAAGCTGCCTGCGAACTGGTCAAGAACGAAGGTTTCACCATAGTTCCGGAGATCATGATCCCTTTGATCGCCACGGTCAGGGAACTCCAAGTGCTCAAGCAAAATGCCACGGCCATCTGCAATGAAGTCATCGACCGGTACGGCGTCAAGCTGGAATACCTGATCGGCACCATGATCGAGTTGCCGCGTGCGGCGCTGACCGCCGACGAGATCGCCGGCGAGGCCGAATTCTTCTCTTTCGGCACCAATGACCTGACCCAGACCACCTTTGGCCTCTCCCGCGACGATGCGGGAAAATTTCTGCCGTTCTACGTGGATCACGGTATCCTGGAGGAAGATCCTTTTGTGTCGCTCGACCAGAGTGGCGTCGGCCAGTTGGTCAAGATGGCGGCGGAAAAAGGGCGCGCCACCCGCCGGGAGATCAAGCTGGGCATTTGCGGCGAGCATGGGGGCGACCCCTCTTCGGTCATCTTCTGCCACAAGATCGGTTTGGACTATGTCTCCTGTTCGCCCTTCCGGGTACCCATCGCCCGGCTGGCGGCAGCCCACGCGGCCTTGTCCTGACAGGGGCCGGCATCGGGTAGATATAAATTTGTCCAAGTCTTCCTCAACACAACACAGGGCCTGAAACGCGAGGGGCCCGCAGGATGGAAATGCCTGCGGGCCCCTCGCGTTTCTTTGTCTGCTCCGTTGTGTCCCGCGATTACCGCTCTCCGAATACCAGGGCGCTGAAGATGAAGATGTCGCATTCCTTCTTCCAGGCGTGCTCGGGCAGGCCGGCCTTGATGCAGGTATGCCTCAGGAATGTTTCCCGATCCCAGCCGTATTCGACTGCCACCTGGGGGAGCAGTACGCCGCGGTAGTTGTTCTTGACAATATAGAGGCCGTGTTTCCCCACCTGGATCTGGTCAATTGAAGCGATCTTTTCCAATGGTGACAATACGGATATCTCAAGGTCGAAGTCATCCAGGTCCGGGAGCTTCATGGGGTAGAAGCGGGGGTCGCGGGTCGCGGCCGACACGGCCATCTCCTGGACCAGCTTGTAGAGCGGCTTGTCCGAGACAAAGTTGCCGATGCAGCCCCGCAGTTGCTGTTTTTGTCTGATGGTGACGAAACAGCCGTTTTCGCAGGCAAGCCCCTTGGAGCTTGTCTCGACGGGAGGAATCCGGCCATTGGCGACATAGGCAGTGATGGTGTCGCGGGCGATTTTCAGCACTTCCTTCTGTTCCTTGTCGGTCAAAAGCTCCGCCATGATGCCTCCCAGCGTCCCGTGCGGTAATCGGCGAAAAGGCCGTACGGGACATTACCTGTAGTTCTTGCGCCGGAACAGACCGGTCTTCAGGGAGACGATCCGGTCGAGAAACAGGATTCCGTCCAGGTGGTCCATCTCGTGTTGTATGGCCACCGCCTCAAAGCCGATTGCGGTTATGGTCCGCTCGGTCCCCCCCGGTTCGTTGAACCTGACCGTGATCTCCGTGGCGCGTTCCACATCCCCGGTATAATCCGGCACGCTCATGCACCCTTCCCGCATGACTGCCGTCCCGCTACGGGAAGTGATTTCCGGGTTGATCATGCACAACAGGCCGTTATTGTTGTCCTTGCCGTGCCTGCTCTCCGATACGTCCACCACGCACACCCGCAGGGTAACGCCGATCTGGGGGGCTGCTACTCCCACCGAGCCGGGGCCGTCCCGCATGGTGTCGAGAAGATCCCGGACCAGGACATGTATTGTGTTGTCTATGGTTTCCACCCGGTGGCAGATCTTCTTGAGCAGCGGGTGCGGATACCGCAGAATGGGTTGAGTTGCCATTGGTCAGAGGGCTACCGGCGTAATCACCCTCACACCGATCTCCACGTTCAGCTCCTTTTTCAGGTTTCCCAGCAGCGCATCAAGCTCTTCAGGGGTTTGCCCCTCCGGCAGGGCCGCTTCCAGCATCATGACATAAACCGGTTCATCGGGCGTGCCGATCAGCTTGGTGTTCAGGTCGGTGATATTGACGCCGCGTTCCGCCAGTTCACGGGTTACGCGGTAGACGATGCCCGGCTGGTCGGCTCCGTACACCGAAATCAGGCAGATCTCTCCCTGGGTCTCCTGGCGGGCGATCTCGTCGCCGTGCAGGGAACGAACGGCCAGAGACATGCCCAATCCGTCGCAGACCGGTTTCAGTTCGTCCTGAAGGCGGCTTTTGCTGAACGGTTTGGTATGGGAAACGATGAGGATGACGGCAAATTCGCCGGCCAGCATGGTGCAACTGGAGTCGGCGATATTGCAGCCGAGCCGGAAGAGCGCTTCGGCAATGCCGGACACAATGCCGGTTCGGTCCTTGCCGACAACGGATACGGCATAATGCAGGATGTCAGGCTGTGTCGTCATGTGTCCCCCCGGAATGCGGTCTTGGATTTATGGTCGCACGAATGGTTGCGCCTTCATGGATTCAGGTATCATCTGCACACGAGACCGGGGCCGAGTATAATATGTTATACGGCACATCGGGAAGGAAAATTTTATAACACCGAATGCTGCGACTTTGAGATGCAACGGAATGGTCATACCTTCAGGGAGAAGCGATCAATCAACCTCTTTCCGGTAAAAGTAGGAGCCATCGAGAGTCATAAGGCATTGTTACGAAGTTATGCCTGCCGGCTGAAACGGTACCCAACCCCGCGCGCGGTCAGGAAATGGACCGGTTTACCGGGATCGGGCTCGAAGTACCTGCGCAGACGGACGATGAAATTGTCCAGGGTCCTGGTTTCGGTGTCGCTGGTGTAGCCCCAGACCGTCTGTAGCAACTCGCCCCGCGGGATGATCTTGCCTTCCTTCTGGAAGAAGAGCGACAGGACCCGCACCTCCATCTCGGTCAGGTCTATTTCCCCCTGGGCGGTGCGGGCGCGGTAGGAAAGCAGGAACACTTCATTGTCGCCGAAACGGTATCCCTCCTCCACCGGTTCGGGCCGGTACCACGACGAACGCCGCAGCATCCCCTTTACCCGCAGCAGAAACTCCATCAGGTTGAACGGCTTGGTCAGGTAATCGTCGGCCCCGTTCTCCAATCCTTCCACCCGGTCGCTATCCTCCGAGCGGGCGGTCAGCATGAGGATTGGCACCCGCGGGTCCAATTTGCGCACGGAACGGCAAACCTGAAAGCCGTTCATGCCCGGCAGCATGACGTCCAGGATGATCAGGTCGAAATGCTCCACCTCCAGGGTAACCAGGGCCTTTTCGCCCGAGTCGAAATGGCTGACGCGGTACCCATCCTCCTCAAGGTTGAAGCAGATGCCGCGCGCCAGATGAATCTCGTCTTCCACAAGCATGATGTGGGGTTTTTCGTTTGTGACCATGCGCTTAACCTCAAGCAGCGGGGAGTTTGATGGTAAAGGTGCTTCCCTTGCCCAGTCCTTCGCTCGTTACGACGACCGTTCCGCCGTATCCCCTGATGACCGACTGGACGATATACAGCCCCAGTCCGGTTCCCCGCACGAGTTCCCCTGCCTGCCGGACGCGATAGAACATCTCGAAGATCCTTTTCAACTCCTTTTTCTCCAGCCCGCATCCGCAGTCTTTAACCGTGAGAACGAGCTGCGTTCCTGCTCTGGCCAGGGTTACGGAGATATCGGGGCTTTCCGGGGAATAGAGTTCGGCATTTTCAAAGAGGTTGCGCAGCACCATGCCCATTTCCTCGGGATCGACGAAGGCCTTGAGCCCTGCTTCCGATTCCAGGGAAATGTTTCCCCCTTGGGGGAGCCTGCTCTGCTCCCGTTCCACCCGTTCTTCCAGAAATGCCGAAACGTCGGTCAGACGCCGCTCGGGTGGTCTGCGGCGTTGCTCCAGGCGTGCCGCCATGAGCAGGTTGTTGATCAGGTAGTGCAGGCGTTCCGTGTCAGCCAGCATGGTGCCCACAAAATTGTCCAGCTTTTCTCCCGACGGCCGCCGCAGACGGATGGTTTCAAGATGAAGCTGGATGGAGGCCAGTGGCGATTTCAGTTCGTGGGTCACCTGAGAGATGATGTTGCGCTGCTGGGCGTAAAGGTTCGATTGGCGGTTCCAGTAGTGAAAGATGATGTACACGCCTACCAGGATGGCCACCAGCATGACCAGCCCTTCGGCCATGACCGGCCAGTTGTATCCCTGGCCCAGTAGTTCCGGCCGGTATTTCTCGGCCAGGTTGCGGAACTCGCGGTGTTTGCCGATGAACCAGTAGATCCAGCAGACCACCAGGGTGATCCATACCACCTGGACGGCGATCAACGCCATGACCGGATTGAATAAGCGCCGTAGCAGCCGCATGTCAGTGAAAAGCCATGAGCAGTTTTTTGATATTCAACTGCATCATCTCAAGGTAGGAGTTGCCTGCAATCCCGGGATGTTCGTTGCCCATCACCCCAAGCGACATGACGGCGGCGTCGAGCCTTTTGGATATCTGTATGACGGACCGGGTCGGCGGGCGGTGGTTGCGGAAAATGAGGTGAACTCCTGCAAGCCGGCCCTTGGCGATAATTCTCGATATTCGCTCCGCACTGATCTCGGTCCTTTCGTCTGGCCCGATCACCTCAACCGGCATCAGGCCGTAGTGGTTGAAGAAAAAGCTCCAGGCCCCGGATTGGGCCAGAAAAGGCTTGGGCGGCATCTGGGCCAGCAGGGCGCCGGCCTCGTTATCCAGCTTTGACAGTTCAAAAAAGAAGCGCCGCGAGTTGCTTTTAAACTCCGCGGCCTTGGCTGGGCGCAGCTCGATCAGGGCCTGGAGTATGGCGGGTGCGATGCGGTCGCGCACGATGCGGGGGTCAAGCCAGACAAAAAGTTGCGGGATGACAGAACCGGCGGCTCCCGGTTCGGGCGGTCCCGCCAAACGGCTCGCCACGGCAAGATCTTCCCGGCGGGCGGAGTTGACGACCACGACCCCCGGACCGGCAGCGGCGATCAGGCGGTCGCTCCACGGATCGCCTCCCTCGCCGATACGGAGGACCAGTTCCGTGCCTCTCATTTTTGACAAGAAGCTTTCATGAAAAGCGTATTCCGAGGGGTACATGCCCTGGCCGAGGACGGTTGATACCACCACGTGCCGCCCTCCTATTTTGCGAACAATGTCACTCAGGGGAGATACCGTGCCGACAACTCTGACCGGTTCCTCGGCCGAGGCGACGCAGGCAAGAACGGCGAGACAGAGAATCATGGTCGCGACCGTCCTGAACGATGTTGCCACCATCTGACTGCTCCTTATGAAGGCTTGCGCATAACCGTGTTATTCTGTTATAAACTCAGGGCGGCGCCAACGCAATTTATTAATAGTATCGTGGAGAAGAAATACATGCCCAGTCCCGAGATAAAACGGATTAGCCGTACCCTGATGATTTACCGCGTTGTCCAGATGCTGCTGATCGCCCTGCTGGCATATATGGCGTACAATTTCCAAATGCTTTTTGCTTTGCGCGGCCGGCCGGACCAGTTCATGAGCAGCATCGTTGTCGCTATCGTGGTCCAGTTGATTCTGCTCTACCCGGTGTACCGGCTTGCCTGGCGCGACGCCGGGATCGAGCTTGAAGGGAGCGTGCCCGGCCTCTCCGTCGAACAACTTGCCGCCTTGCGCAAGAAACGCCTCTTGGGCGATCTGTGGAAATTTTGTGCCGTGGTTTTCTTTCTCACCTTTGTAGCCCTGGCGCCTGACCAGGCAAAGGCAAAAGGGGCGCCAATGGTCCTTTCCAGCATCCTGTTTTCATTCCTCCTTGCCTGCCTGGCCTATTTCCAGTGTTTTAATTTCAGCGTCAGGAAGCTGATGAAACAGGCGAACTGACCACTACGCTATTCGGGCATTATAGCTTCAGCTTGCTGAAAAACGCCTCCATTCCCGTAAAGACCTCCTCGGAATTCCCCTTCACCACTGTCGTATCGGGCAGGGACTTGAGAAATATCCTGCCGTAATTTTTGGTAGTTACCCGCCGATCCAGGATCAGCACTGCACCGCGGTCGTTCCTGCTGCGGATCAGGCGACCAAAACCCTGGCGGAATTTTATCACCGCCTGGGGCACGGAGAATTCGCGGAACGGATCCCCCCCGGCAGCCTGGATCTGCTCAGTGCGGGCCTGCTGTACCGGTTCGGTTGGCACCTGGAAGGGAAGCCGGGCGATGATGACCAACCTGAGCGCCTCCCCCTTGACATCCACTCCCTCCCAGAATGAATCGGTGCCGAACAGTACGGCGTGATTCTCTTTGCGGAAACGGGAAAGCAGGGTGTGGCGGCTGGTTTCCCCCTGCTTGAGGGCCACCAGCCCACGCTTGGCCAACTCCGGAGCCAGTGCGCCATGGGTGCGGTTGAGCAGGTCGTAGGAGGTAAAGAGGACAAAAGCTCCGCCTTTGGAGATGTGGACGGCCCGCAGGATGCGCTCTTCCAGCGCCTGGCGGAATCCGGGTGCGGTTGGCTCAGGCATGTCCTCCGGAATGCCGGCGAAGACCTGGGAGGCGTAGTCGAATGGGGAGGCCAGACGCAGCTCCCGCAAACGTTCAGGTCCCAGAAGGCCAAAGCCGGTGCGCTTTTTCAGATAGCCGAAATCACCTCCCACGGTCAGGGTGGCTGAGGTGACGATGATGGTCTTGATCCGGTCCAGGATGGTTTCCTTGACCTGGCCCGAGACGTCCAACGGCGCTGCGCACAACCGGGCCTGCACGCCGCGGTGGCCGGAGCGGGCCTCGATCCAGCGGCAGTAGCCTTCGGCATCGGAAATGAAGAACAAAAGGCTGTCGGCAACGGCCTGGAGACGCCCCTCGATGCCGCTGGCGTCCAACAGGTGGTCGGCCAGTTTTTCCCGCAGTTTGTCGGGCAGGTCTTCGCAGCGGCGCAGCAGGCTGCGCAGCGCGGAAACATAATCGTTCAGCGCATCGGCCAAGCTATGGACCCGCTGACGGCATTCCTGCCAGAAGGATCCTTGCTCCACCGCCGGTGTTATGCGCAGCTTGCGCTCATTCCCCTTTTCACCCCCTGTGTGCTGATCTATGGCCAGGGCCAGCCAGTCCATGCTCTGCTCCGTGAGGCCGGCCAAGTCGTGGGCCTTGGGCAGCAGGTGGCTCTCAAGCAGGGCCGACAGCTCGGTATAGAGCGGCTCCATGGTGTCCGGCAGGTCGTGGGCCAGACGGGCGGAGATGATCGTCAGGAGGCCGCTGCGGTTGGCCTTCTGGGGGACCAGGCGATGCAACTGGCGCAGGATACCGCTACGGGAGATGACCAGGGAGAGGTGGCTGGTGGCCACATCCTCCAGATGGTGCCCCTCGTCGAAGATCAGGCGGGTGAAGGGGGGCAAGATGGCGGTGGCGTCGTAGCCGGTCTCTTTGCGCAACACGATGTCCGACAGCAGCAGGGCGTGGTTGACCACCAGCACCTTGGCGGCCGAGGCTTCGCGCCGGGCGCGGTAGAAGAAGCAACTGTTGAAGTGTTTGCAGCGGGAGCGGCTGCATTGGTCCGCTTCGCAGCAGATTTCTTCCCAGGTGTTTTCCCGCGGCGTGAAGGCCAGGTCGCTACGGCAGCCATCCTGGGTGCTGCGGCTCCATTCGATGATGGCGGTCAACTCCGCCGCCGATTCGTCCGGGAACAAGGAAGGCTCGGCCTCGGCATTTTCCAGTTTGCGTCGGCAGGCGTAGTTGCCCCGTCCCTTGACCAGTACGGCCTTGAAATCCATCGAGGAGTTGCGCGCCAGAAAAGGCAGGTCCTTGCGGATGAGTTGTTCCTGGAGGTTGATGGTGTTGGTAGAGACCACCACCCGCTGGTTGTTGCGTATCGCCCAGAGGATGGCCGGCACCAGATAGGCAAGCGATTTGCCGGTGCCGGTGCCGGCCTCCACAAGAATCACATGATCGTGGTTGAATGCCTCGGCCACGGCAAAGGCCATCCGCACCTGCTCGTCCCGCTGCTCGTACCCTTTGAGGTGGGCCATAATTCCGTCCGGTGCGAAAGTCCGGGCGATCTCCTCCAGCGAGAGCATTTCGCCCTTCTTTTCAGTGAAGGGAGACACTACCTGGTAGCAGCGGGTGCAATCGTTGTCGATGATCGAGAAGCCGATTCCCTGGTTGCCGGCCACCGAAGCTATGTCCATGTCGGCTCCTGATGGGGTCAGGTCGCCGGAGGGGTGGTTGTGGATGACCACGTCGCCGCAGGAGGCTCGGGTGATGATGGCGGGTACGGCCTGCTTGCTGCCGCGGGCAATGGGCTCTGCCTCGAAAACGATGCCGTCAACATTGGTCCGGCCAATGAAAAAGACCTCGTTGCTGCCCGCGGCCTGTATCTCGTGGCGCATCAGGAGCAACGCGTCGTCGCTGAAATATTTGTGCATTGTGATTGCGAGCTTCCTTGTAAGTGTCCCGTGCGGCAGGCTTCTTGTCAGGTAGTGTTTCCAACCGGCGGATGAGTATCTGTTGATGACGGATGAAAACAAGTTTAGCAGTGCTGTCCGGGGGCGGCAAGGAAAAAGGGGGGCGTGCCCGGTTGAAAAGATTGCCTGCGTCCGGGGCTCCGTGATACATATATATGTTGTGGCTGTACTATTTTTGTGCCCCGTGCGGTTGGCCCCGAGTCGCCGCCCACGGCCGGCTGCACGTGACATTGACAAGGAGATCAGCATGTCCTTCCGCACTATTGAGTGGCGTGACAACGCCGTGATCATGATCGACCAGACCCGCTTGCCGGGAGAAGAGGTCTACAACACCTACGAGGATTTCAAATCCGTGGCCGAGGCCATCAAGGGCATGATCATCCGGGGGGCTCCCGCCATCGGCGTTGCGGCGGCAATGGGTATTGCCCTGGGCGCACGGGAGATTATAGCCGATACCCATGAATCTTTCTTCCGTCAATTGGAGAACGTCTGCGAGGTCATGGCCCGCACACGCCCCACAGCGGTCAATCTGTTCTGGGCCATCGAACGGATGAAGAGGGTGGCCGAGGCCAGTCGCGGCAAGACCCTCGATCAGATCCGCGAGGTTCTCAAGAAGGAGGCGATCCGCATCGAAGAGGAGGACCTGACCATCTGCCGCAATATCGGCAAATGGGGAGGCACCCTGATTCCCCAGGGGGCCACGGTCCTGACCCATTGCAACGCCGGAGGCTTGGCGACCGCCGGCTATGGCACCGCACTGGGAGTGATACGTGCCGCCCATGAGGCGGGCAAGGATATCAAGGTTTTTGCCGACGAAACCCGCCCCTGGCTGCAAGGGGCTCGCCTGACCGCCTGGGAACTGGTCAAGGAAGGGATCCCCACCACCCTCATCTCGGACAACATGGCCGGTTTCTTCATGAGCCGCGGCGAGATCACCTGCTGCGTGGTGGGGGCCGACAGGATCGCCGCCAACGGCGACACGGCCAACAAGATCGGCACCTATTCCGTCGCCGTGTTGGCCAAAGAGAACAATATCCCTTTCTATGTGGCCGCGCCGCTCTCAACCCTGGACCTCTCCTTGAGCGACGGCAGCCAGATTCCCATCGAGGAGCGCCATGGGGGCGAGGTAACCCACATCAAGGGGCTTGCCATCGCGCCCACCGGGGTCAGCGTGCGCAACCCGGCTTTCGACGTCACTCCGGCCCGCTACATTACTGCCATTATTACCGAAAAGGGGATAGTCAGCGGCGACTATCTCTTCGGGCTCAGAAAAGCCGCCGGCATCTGATCCATGCCCAAGGAACGGTTTTTTCGGGAATTCAGCCGAATCATGGGCCTGGACGGCCAGGGTGGCCGTGTGAAGGAGCTTGCCCTTTTTCTGGAGTCCCGCGGCTATCTCCTCGGCGAGCGTTCGGCGGAAAACGCCATCCTGATCAGTTCGCTTTTTCCCCTTGATACCTTGTACCACATTGTCGACAGCTCCTTGTCCACCCCCGTGCCCGACATGGCGCTCAACGCTTTTGAACGCCTGGCCGGGGTGATCCCGCCCGATGACATGGCCGAGGTTGCGCAACGCAGCAGGCGTCTGGAACAGTTCGTTCTCCTCTGCGGTTCTTCGCCGTTTCTGGTCAACCTGGTCTATAAGGTCCCCTCAGCTTTCCGCTGGCTGTTTCTGGAAAATGCCATCGATCTTGCCCGCAAGGAGGGCGAGATGCTGGCCGCCTTGCGTGCCCAAGTGGATCATACAACCGATTTCACGGAATTATGCCGGGTATTGCGTTGTTTCAAGCGGGTCGAGATACTGCGCATCGCCGCTCGCGATCTGAACGGCCTGGCCACGCTCGAGGAGGTGACCGGAGAGCTTTCCGGTCTGGCGGCCGCTTCGCTGCAAGTGGCCTACGAGGTCTGCCGCCGCTGTCTGGAGCGGGAGTACGGGCTGCCCCTGGCGGAGAGCGAAAACGGGCCTCGCGAAGCCGAGATGACCGTGATCGGCATGGGCAAGCTGGGCGGGAATGAGCTGAACTTCTCTTCGGACATCGACATCATCTACTTCTATGAGTCGGCCCGGGGCGAGACCAGCGGGCTTGAGAACGGCGCCGGCGGCAGAACGGGCGTTGTCTCACTGCATGTTTTTTTCAACAAGCTGGGCGAGATGATCAGCAAGGCCCTCTCCCAGGTTACGGGGGACGGTTTCGTCTTCCGGGTGGACGTGGGGCTGAGGCCGGAAGGCAAATCCGGCGATATGGCCATATCGGTGCGTTCGGCGGAGATCTACTATGAATCGTGGGGCCAGTCCTGGGAACGCACGGCCATGCTCAAGGCCAGGCCGATAGCGGGTTCCCTGGAATTGGGCAGCCGGTTGCTGAAGATCCTCCAGCCGTTTGTCTACCGAAAATATCTCGACTACAACCTGATCGAAGATATGAAAAACATGAAGCAGAAGATCGATGCCTCCCTGGCCCGCTCCATGGAGGGAGAGGCCAACCTCAAGCTGGGGCGGGGGGGGATACGGGAGATCGAGTTTTTTGTCCAGGCCCTGCAGTTGGTCTATGCCGGCAAGAACCCCAACCTGCGGGAGCGCAATTCTCTCAAGGCGCTTGACGCCCTGCTTGCGGCGCGCCTGATTAGCGACGACGACCACCGTAAGCTCTCCGAGGCATACCGTTTTCTGCGTACGGTGGAACATCGCATTCAGGTGGTCCAGGAACGCCAGACCCACAACCTGCCTGCCAAAAAGGACGAATTGCAGGCCCTGGCCCGGCGCTGCGGTTTTTTGCGCGCCAACGGCCCGGACCGATTTCTGGAAACTCTGGAAGAACATCGCAACAATGTTTCGGCCATCTACGGAAATCTGTTCCATTCCCGCGATGAGAAGCTCAAACAGGATGTGGACCCCCAGGTGCTTCTGTTCCTCGATGCAAATGCCGATGCCGATCTGGTCAAGGACATGCTGGCTGAACGCCGATTCGAGGATGTGGAGCGGGCCTACGAAAATTTGCAAGCGCTCCGGCGCGGTCCGGAGAAAGGCAACCTCACCGAGCGGGGCCGCCGTATCCTGGAAAAGATAGCTCCACTGCTTTTGCAGGAGGTTTTTCTATCGCCTGATCCCGATATGGCCCTTGCCTATCTGGAACGTTTTCTGCTGATCATCGGCACCCGTTCCTCCTACTTCGCCCTGTTGGCCGAAAATCGCGAGACGCTCAAACTTCTGGTGTCCTTGTTCGGCATGTCCGAGTTTCTCTCCAAGATTCTGATCAGCCATCCGGAGTTGCTGGACAGTTTGGTGGCCCGCAGTGATGCATCCATGTTCAAATCCGGGGACGTGATGGGCATGGAATTGGACGGCCTGCTTGAACGGACCGGTTATTTCGAGGACCAGTTGGACATGCTGAGGCGTTATCGCAACGAAGAGTTCCTGCGCATCGGATTGAACGACATTCACGGCAAGTTGGGCCAGGGAGAGACTACCACCCAGTTGACTGCCCTGGGAGAAGCCTGCCTGAGGGCGGCTTACCAGATGGCGGTGCTGGAATTGAAGCGCTTCGGGCGTCCGATGTTCCGTTTTGAAGGGAGGGATGCCGAGGCATCCCTGGCGGTGATCGCCATGGGCAAGCTGGGAGGAGGCGACCTCAACTACCATTCCGACCTGGACATTATCTTTGTTTACGACCGGCAAGGGAACACGGACGGCGAGAAGCAGATTTCCAACCATGAATATTTTGCCAAACTGGCCCAGAAGATTATCTCGATCCTGAGCATGCAGACCAGGGAGGGGTATGTCTATAAGATCGATACCCGCCTGCGGCCGTCGGGCAATGCCGGCCCGCTGGTCACGTCACTCGATTCGTTCCTGGAGTATCACCGCAAGGAAGCGCAGATATGGGAGCGCCAGGCGCTTACCAAGGCCCGGGTGGTGCTGGGGGACGAGAAGTTGGGCGTCCAGTTGCACGATGTGATCCGTCATACGGTTTATGGAACGTCGATTGATGACGAGGGGCGCCGCGAGATCCATCGGTTGCGCATGCGCATGGAGAACGAGCTTGCGCGGGAAAAGAGAGGCAGTTACAATATCAAGACCGGCCGGGGGGGGATCGTGGATGTGGAATTTATTACCCAGTTTCTCCAGCTCAAATTCGGTTGCCAGTATCCCGAACTGCGCACTACCAGCACCGTCGTGGCCCTGAAAGAGATCAGCGCTCTGGGGCTTTTGCCGGAGCACAACGCCGAGGCGCTGCTTACCGGTTTCCGGTTCCTGCGCAAGTTGGAAAACCGTCTGCGTATCATCCATGACTATTCGGTAAACGACCTGGCGGGATCGAAGAGCTACATGGACAAACTGTCCCGGCGGCTGGGCTATGATCCGGCGCTGAGAAACCCCGGCGCTGTCCTGATCAGTGATTACGAAGAGACAACCGGCAGGATCCGGGACTGCTACACCCGGATACTGGGCGAACCGGCGTGATGAAAGGAGAAGGCGATATGAACATTCGAAAGAAGTTTCTGGACTATGAGTATGAAGAGGTGCTTGACGGCCGCACGCGGGAGCTGATCCGAGTTGGGTGCGCCATTGCCGTGGGGTGCCCCACCTGACTGAAGAAGCACTTCGCGGCCGCGAAGTCCTATGGCGCCACGGACGCCGAACTCCGTGAGGCGATCGCCTACGGCGCGATCGCGCCCGGCGGCAGGGCCAAGAATTTTGCCCTGGATATGCTGGCTGAGATGGAAGACGAATAACCGCACAGCAACTAGGGAGGCCGGGGGACCGGCCGCAATCAATCGATTGCGCTGCCGGCTTCTCCGGCGGCTCTCCGGCATGTCCGGCTGTACGTTGCCATCATCCCCCCCGTGCCTCTTGGTACTCGCCTTGTCCCCCGGTATCAGGCGTTTGCAGGGGCCGGTTCTTCCAGGAGAATCACCTGGCCCAGGGCCTCGTCAATCTTTGCGGTATCGACGGTGGTATTGAAGCAGGGGCCGAAGGGGCGATTGTTGAGAATTCCGATTACCGGCAAGGGGTAACAGTCCTTGATGCCGGAGGTGAGGTCCCGCTCACAGGCCACGGCCAGCACCAGTTTGGGGCGTTTTTCCACGATCACCTTGCGGGCCAGCGTGCCCCCGGTGGCAACGGATATGTCCACACGGTATTTCTGACCGATGCCCACCAGACCCTTGATGTCGCAACGACCGCACTGGACGCACTTCTTAATGTCCCCGGTAACCTTGATCTCGCAGTCGAACAATTGAATGCAGTGGGGGAGCAGCACCAGGATGCGGTCGGGCCTGACCTTCTGGCGCTGGGAGATGACCAGGCTGTTGTTCATGGCAATGAAGGACTGGCGGATACTGTCCTTGTCTAGCCCCAGTCCGCGCCCGACCAACTCGATCATCGGCAGAAGAAATTTTATTACCACCAGGCGCATGAAGCGGGTGAAGAAGATATCCTTGCCCAGGGCGGTAGTCAGGACCAGCAGGCCGGTCCCCAGGATGGCGGCGCCCGAAAGCACCACCACGATAATACCTACGATATGGGGCAGCCGGGGGTGGATGTTGGCGAGGCCGCGATTGGGAACCCACCAGGCAAGAAAAATAAGCCCCACCACTATCAGGCAGGTAAGACCCATCAGCGAGATAAACAGGCGTTTGCGGGGCGGGGTGTCGGTTCCTTTGGCGCAGGTCATTGCCGTGTATCTCCGCAGCTGGTCTCGCTGCCAAGCCGGGAACCTTCCGCAACCGGGCATCCGGCCAGGAAACTGGCCGCATCCAGGCGTTTTTTGCCTGCCAACTGCAACTCGTCGATAATCAGACTTCCGGTCAGGCAGGCAATTTCGAGCGTTCCCTTGGCGGCCCGCAGTACCGTACCCGGTTGGCCGTTGGCGTTGCCGACCCTCGTGCGGTAAATCTTAAGCATCTGGCCGTCCATAAAGGTATAGGCGCCGGGCCAGATACTCATGCCGCGCACCTGGTTGTGGATGGCGCAGGCGTCACGGGACCAGGCGATCAGACCATCCTCCTTCTTCAGTATGGGGGCGTAGCAGGAAAGGGAGTTGTCCTGTTCCTGCGGCGGTATGGAGGCTGATTTGATCCCGTCCAGGGTCTCGGCCAGCAGTTCCGCGCCCATTATGGACATGCGGTCGTGGAGAAGGGCAATATTCTCGTTTTCATCGATGGGTGTCGACCGGTGCAGCAGCATCGGGCCGGTATCCAGGCCGGCGTCCATCAGCATGGTGGTGACGCCGGTCTCGCTCTCGCCGTTGATGATGCACCAGTTGAGCGGTGCGGCGCCCCGGTAACGGGGCAGGAGCGAGGCATGCACGTTAATGCAGCCATAGCGGGGGATTTCTAGGAGCGCCTTGGGAAGTATCTGCCCGAAGGCCACCACGACGATTATGTCCGGTTTGAGCCGCAGAATCTCTTCGATAAAGGCCGGGTCACGTACCTTGGGGGGTTGGTGCACCGGGATGCCGTGCCGTTGCGCCAGTTCCTTGACCGGAGGCGGCATCAGCTTCTGGCCGCGTCCTTTGGGCCGGTCCGGCTGGGTGACCACCGCCGGCAACTGTTCGCCGCGATCAATGAGCAGTTGCAATGTGGGGCACGCAAATTCCGGGGTTCCCATGAAAATAATCCGCCATCCGGTCATTTGTCGCCCCTTTTCTCTTCTGCGGCCTTGCGGAGTTTTCGCTGGAACAGGTCGCGTTTCAGCGGGGACAGGTGGTCGACAAAGAGAATCCCGTCCAAATGATCGATCTCGTGCTGGAATGCGATGGCCAGCAGGTCTTCGGCCCGCCAGGTCTTTTCGTCCCCGTCCAGGTCCAGTCCCTTGACCACAACGCTGGCGTGGCGGCGTACATTGGCGGCATAGCCGGGAACGGAAAGGCAGCCCTCCTCTTCATAGGATTCTCCCTCGGCATGGACAATGACCGGGTTGATCGCCACAATCAATTCGGGCGGTTCGTCCTTGGCGGAGACATCAATCACTATGACGCGCTGATGCACGCCGATCTGTGGTGCGGCGAGGCCGACCCCCGGTGCGTCATACATGGTCTCAGCCATATCCTTGACCAATTGCAGCAGGGAATCATTGATGACGGCGACGGGTGCCGACTTTTTTTTGAGTTCGGGGTTGGGATAGGAGAGAATTGTACGGATCATAAACATCCTTGCGACGTATTCTGTTTGCCCGGCGCCGCCAAGCTGCGCAGGCAGATGTGCCCTATTGAGAGCCGTTCAGGAAGGGAATTACGTTCTTCGGCGTTTCCGCTTCATGGTTTGTGCCGGCATCTGTGTTTTGCTGCTGTAATTTATTAGAATACTATTTTGGGGACAAAAAATCAAACTATCATCTTGATCAACAGTGCGGGGGAACAATGACGCAAGCGGAAGATGCCGACAGTAATTGCCCGCAGTGGGGGGACATTAACCGGAAACGGGCTCTTCCGGAAGGAACGGGCGGATAGCCGCGCCGATGGTGTTCGGAAATACAGCCGGTGGGAGGCGAACAAACTGTTTGTAACGCGTTTGAGGACCCTTCTCAGCTAAATAAGCCCTTGTCCCTCATGAATGCCTCTTCGAAGGTTGCGAAAAGAAAATTCATCTGTTCTTCATTGATGTCGAGAATGATGGCGGGCGGTGTCTCGTGGAGTTCAAAGTCCTCCGGTTCCCGCATGCCCGCCCCTGCCCTGTGGCAGAAGAGGTTCGCCAGCGCGACTACGCAGGCCAGCCGTATCCGGTAGGGATCTTCGTTGGCGTCGAAATCGTAGGTGTGGTGTTGCATGACAGCATACATGAGTATTTCCGGGAAGTTCCATTTCTTGATGACCAGGGCGCCCACTTCCGCATGGTTGTAGGGATACACCTGCCGTTCGGCTTCCATGAACGAAATCCGCTCATTGTAGCATTTCTGCATGACGCTTTGGAATTGCATGCTGTCCATGTTGTTCATGATGATCTTGCCGATATCATGGAACAGGCCGCCCAGAAATGCTTCCTCTTCATTCGCCAGCCGGCTTGTCCCGGCGATGATACGGGCGGCCAGGCCGGCGCCGAACGAGTGCTCCCACAGCATTTTCTCGGTCAGGCCGTAGGGTTTGTAAACCTGTTTGAGCGAAGCCGCCACCACGAGGCTTTTCAGGGTGCTGAAGCCGAGAATCATGATGGCGTGGGACAAGGTCTGAATCTGGCGCTGACAGCCGTAAAAGGACGAGTTCGATATCTTCAGGACGCGGGCGGCAACAGCCGGGTCGGATGCCACTATCTTGGCCAGCTCTTCCGAGGTGGTAGTTTCATTTTCAACGAGTTGCATGACCTTGGTTGCGACCACCGGGATGGTGGGCAGGTCGCTGGCGTTCATGATCAACTCCACAAGCTCTTGGTTCATCTCCCTGCTCCTTGCTGTTTGCGACATAAAAGCGGAGTGTGGCCGACAGGTCGTGTTCGACAAAAAATTATCGCATAAAAAAGTAAATAATCAAAGATATTTGCCTAAATAATTGAATTTTGACCGGACGCCATGTATAATCCCCCCCCAATATTCGATCCGTGTCCGGAGGGGCCGGTTCGCCTCGGCAATTCCTTGCGGATTTGTACTCCCGGCGGCGAACCGTTGCGCAGCCAAAGCCGAAAGCAGCTGAACTGCCTGGGGGCAGCCGTCCGGACGCTGACGAAGGAAAACTCAAGGACAACTGAAAACATGCCTACGATCCGCACATATCTTGCCCTGTCCTGCGCAGTGCTCATGCTGACCGGTTTCACCTGGGGGTTCGGGGCCGACCAGTGCCCCAAGGCCCTCGAACTTACGGGGAAGCTGGGGCAACTCCGCGATGATGCCCAGATCCGCCAGGCCGAAGCCGATATCCTCTCCCGTTGTCCTGACGGCGCTGCCGGCCACTATGTCACCGCATTGCAGTTCGAGCGGGCGGGCAATGTGGACGGGGCGATTTCGGAATATCGCAAAGCGTTGCAACTGGAACGGTCCTTTCCACTGGCAAGCGGCAATCTGGGACTCTTGTATGCCCAAAAGGGGATGAATGACGAGGCCTCGGTCGAGTTGGCCCGCGGCCTGTCGTCTGTTCCCAACCCCAAATATCAGAAAGCCATGGCGATGATTCTGGCGGAGCGCAAGGTTTATCCCCTGGCCATCTATTACTTCAAGGAAGCCGGCAAGGCATTGACCAATGACGCCGATGTGTTTACCGGCCTGGCCGAGGTCTATGTTGCCATGGGCCAGAACGGCAAGGCAATGGAGGAATACCGACGGGCGCTGGCGGCTGATCCGAATTCCGAGAAGGCTCACGTGGGCATTGCCGCCATCTGTCTGGACCGCAATGAGCCGGATCAAGCGCTGGACGAACTCAAGAAGGCCGCCGTGTCCAGTCCGCAGAATCGCCAGATTCATCTGATGATGGCCGATATCTACGCAAGAAAGGGTGACGGAAAACAGGCCGAGTATGAAATGTTTTTGGGCGGCAAAGGGAAAATGCCCTCGGTTGCCCCCGCAACTCCGGCTACCCCGCCCTCTAACGCTTCCTCCTCCCCGGCGGCGGCCAAGCCGGAATCCGCACCCCCGTCCCAGGCGGAATTGGAAGTGGCGATCGAGAGGGTGAAGACAACCATCAAGGAACAGCCTGAAGCAGTGGCGGCGTATGAAGAACTCGGCAACCTGTGCCGTTCAGCCGGCAGGGACAAGGAAGCCATTGCCGCCTATAAAGAGGCTGCATACCGCAACAGCACCAGCAGCGACGTGTACCTCAACCTGGGCATTCTCTATGAAAAGCAGGGTCTGCTTGATGAAGCGGTAGTGGCCTATAAGCAGGCCGTACAGGTCAAACCGCAGAATGCCGACGCCAGATTGCGCCTGGCGGATATCTACCTGAACCGGGGAAGCGTCGCCCAGGCGGTGGAGCAGTATGGAGAATTCCTCAAGCTCAACCCCAACAGCCCGGATATTCAGCTTAAGCTGGCGCGGCTCTTTGCCCGCACCAAGGAAACGAATCTGGCCATCGAGGGGTATCTGGCGGTGCTGAAACAGGCGCCTGACAATGCGGATGCAAACAGGGAGATAGCCGCGCTCTACAAAGCCAAAGGCATGAACGACAAGGCCATCGAGCATTACAATAAGGCCCTGGCGCAGCAGAAAGACGACATGGAAACGCGTAATGCCCTTGTTGCGCTCTATGTCAAGGACAAGCGCTACGATGAGATCACCGACCTGCTCAAGGGGACGGTCGAACTCTTCCCCGATGATCCCAACAACCATTACAAGCTGGGCTTGATCTATGATTTCAAGAAGGACTATGATAATGCCATTGCCTGTTACAAAAAGGCTCTGGAGCTCAAGCCGGACCATTCCCGCTCCCTCAATGCCCTTGGACGTCTCTACCTGAAGACCGGCCGGCTCTCCGAGGCGAAAGATATGCTCGAAGCGGCCAAAAAGGCCGACCCCAACCTTGAAGAGGCTTCAGTGTTGTTGAACAATATCCGGGACGAGTTCAACCCTGAACCCCATAAAATCAGCAGCAAGATCGGCCGGCACAAGAAAGGCAAGTCCAGAAAGGGAAAGAATACGAAGACGTCCAAAAACGCCAAGTCCGCCAAATCCGTAAAGTCGGGAAAGTCGGGAAAGAGTATGACCAGAAAGAAACAATAAAACTCACGGTATGTTCTTCGGTTCGCCGGAGAGCGGGCAGTCCCGTTCCGGCGTTCGCGTTGCTGAAACCCCTAAACCCACGGCTGGACACAGATATGACTGAACTGAACAGCGCGTTAGCCTACTTTCCCCGTACCATCCAGATATCCGCTCACCACTGGCGTTCCCTTGAGTTGGGGGCGCTTTCGCAGCTCGTTGCCGCACGCGGCATGCCCGGTGTGATGTTCTATCGCCAACTCGCCCTCAAACTGAACCGCGGCAAAGGCCCCGATGCCCCTTCGGCCCAAACCGGCCACCTGGTTCTCTACGCCGCCTTGCTCAAGGTCTACCGCCACATCATAGACATAATTGGAGAACGGGAAACGCCGGGGGTGATGGCGGACGCCCTCAACCGGGGAGGGTTCGATCCGGCCGGGAATGAAACGGCCATGGCCCTGGAGCGCTTCGTGGGGTTTTTCCCGCCGGACGATGTCCTGCAAGGCAGGCTGCAAAGCAGCGAGTGGCTCGGCGCAGCGGGTGAAGAGGGAAGCCGGCTGGTTCTGCGGGAGATGCTCCTGCTTAGGCTGGCCGCCCGGAATCCGGCTCTTGACGGTTTTCGGGAGATTCTGGACGATCGTGTCCTGGCGCGTGAAACGCCGTACCCGGCCATGGCCAACGGCATGCATGCCGCCCTGAAACAGGGGCCGCTTCTGCCGGAGTTGGGGGGTACCCTGGGCGAAGTTCTGTGGAAGCCCATTGCTTCGGCTCCTACCTCTCTCGCCGGCCAGTTGGCTTTTATCCGGGAGCGCTGGGGCAACCTGTTACCGCCGGAGTTGCTGGAAGAGATGGCCGGGGCCCTCGACGTCCTGTTGGAAGAGGAACGGGAGTGGGGCGGAGCAGGGGAGCCGGGACCGCCGCCGGTGCTGGAGTTCGGTCGCCGCAGGCAGGGAGCGGCAGATGGCAGCTCCGTCTTCGGTGGTTACGATTACCCCGAGTATGAAAGATTTTCGCCGGATGCGGACTGGATGTCCAACGTGGTGCTGATCGCCAAGATGGTCTATGTCTGGCTCGACCAACTCTCGAAACAGTATGGCTGGCCCATTACCCGCCTCGACCAGGTGCCGGACGGGGAGTTGGACCGGTTGGCTGCCGCCGGCATTACGGGGCTCTGGCTGATCGGGGTATGGGAGCGTTCAGCGGCTTCCCAGCGAATCAAGGAGTTGTGCGGGAATCCCGAGGCCATTGCCTCGGCCTATTCACTGTATGATTATGAGATCGCCGCCGATCTGGGGGGATGGGACGCACTGGGCAATTTGCGGGAACGGGCCGTCCGGCGCGGCATCCGTCTGGCCAGCGACATGGTTCCCAACCACACCGGCATCTATTCCCGGTGGGTCGTCCAGCATCCGGATTGGTTCATCCAGACCGATTATCCCCCTTTTCCCACCTATCGGTTCAACGGTGAGGATCTGTCCCATTCGGGCGACGTCTGCGTCCAGATAGAGGATGGCTACTGGACCAAGACCGATGCCGCCGTGGTCTTCCGGCTGATCGAACGGTCTACCGGCCGCATCCGCTACATCTATCACGGCAACGACGGCACCAGCATTCCCTGGAACGATACGGCCCAGCTCAACTATCTCATTCCCGAGGTACGCGAGGCAGTCATTCGGACCATCCTGCACGTGGCCCACAGTTTTCCGATCATCCGTTTCGACGCTGCCATGACCCTGGCCAAAAAACATTATCAACGCCTCTGGTTTCCGATCCGCGGTTTGGGAGGCGGCATCCCGTCCCGCGCAGAGCACGGCATGAGCCGGGAAGAGTTCGATGCCCTTTTCCCGGTGGAGTTCTGGCGTGAGGTGGTTGACAGGGTGGCGGCCGAGGCGCCCGGAACCCTGTTATTGGCCGAGGCCTTCTGGCTGATGGAAGGTTATTTCGTGCGGACCCTCGGCATGCATCGCGTTTATAACAGCGCCTTCATGAACATGCTCAAGATGGAGGAAAACGCCAAGTACCGCCAGACCATGAAAAACGTCCTGGAGTTCAACCCCGAGGTGCTCAAGCGCTTTGTCAATTTCATGAACAATCCGGATGAAAAGACCGCCGTGGAACAGTTCGGTTCCCAGGGCAAGTACTTCGGCGCATGCGTACTGCTGGCTACCATGCCGGGCCTGCCCATGTTCGGACATGGACAGATAGAAGGCTTCCGCGAAAAGTACGGCATGGAGTACAAGCGGGCCTATTGGGACGAGACGGTTGACGAAGGTCTGGTGCGCGGACACGAGATGTGGATATTCCCGCTGCTGCGCCGGCGCCGGCTCTTTTCCGGGGCGGAAAATTTCGTGCTGTACGATTTCCATGCCGGCAGCACGGTTGATGAAAATGTCTTTGCCTATTCAAATGGGATCGGGGATCAACGGGCGCTGGTTCTGTACAACAACCGCTACGCCTGTTCCGCGGGGTGGATTAAGGATTCGGTCGCGTTTGCCGTCAAGGCTTCGGGCGATGCTGCCGAACTGCGTCGTACGACACTGGGGGAGGCCCTGGGGGCCAAGCCGGACGATCATGTCTATTACTGCTTCCGCGAACATACCCAAGGGCTGGAATATGTGCGTAACGGCAAGGAGTTGTGGGAAAAGGGGCTCTACGCCGAGCTGGGGGAATACCAGTTCCATGTGTTCATGGATTTTCGTGAAGTCCTGGATGATGCGGGAAAGGGGTGGCGGAACCTCTGCGCGGCGCTGGGGGGCCGCGGTGTGGAAAGCCTGACGGACGAGTTCAGACAGTTGCGGTATGCTTCCCTGAACGCCGCTTTCCGGAGTGCGTTGCAGGCGGTGCCGGGTATGATCGGTCCGGACGTTCCGAAAGAAGAGGATAGTGTGCTCCGGGCGGCCCAGCATTTTCTGGCTGTCCTGCATGCCCACCTGGACAGAGACTCAGCCGGGGTTGACGCCGTCCTGACGGCCGTCTCCGCCTGGCGCGGGTTCATGTCCGCATTCAAAGTGATGAAACCGGCCTCCAAAGTTGCCCTGACCGTACAGGCCAGGCTGCTTGAACTTCTGGAAACCCCTGCGGGCGCCCGCGTGCTGATGGGATGGCTGCTCCTGCGCCATGCCGGAGCAGAGAGCCTGGAGGCCTTTGGGCTTGACTGCACCCTGAGGCGCATGCTGAAAGGATATCTTGCCGGGGAATCCGCCCAACGCGCAGTTGAACTCCTCATGGCCTTGCTTGCCTGGGATGGCCAGGACGACGGCGGCGTGGCCGACCCCATGGCCGCAGCCTTTTCCTGCCGGGCCTGCCGCGATTTTCTGCTGATTCATGACAGCGATGGCGTCGAGTGGTTCAACAAGGAACGGTTTGAGGAGTTGGCTGAATGGCTCGCCGTGATCGGCCTGGTCAAGCTGGCGTTGAAACGGCCGGCCGGCCGCACCGTCTCGGCATGGCTGGCCGCGGCCGGCCGGCAACGGGATGCCGGCGTTACCCTGGCCGCCCATGCCGGCTACCGCAGCCGCCTGTTCCTGCAGCTCTTGGCAGTGCCGGCGAAAACCCTGGCCGGTATTCCGGCGAAACGTGCCGGGAAAAAGGGTACGGACGTCCACAGCGGCGCACGGGCGCGAACGTCTAAAAAACCGGACGGCACACCGCCCCGCT
>Ga0187771_10000412_pt1 | contig 26117 bp, 27 predicted proteins | sample 0116_SJ02_MP15_1_FD_133139 | JGI IMG/M metagenome (GOLD analysis project Ga0187771, IMG submission 133139) | Tropical peat soil microbial communities from peatlands in Department of Meta, Colombia - 0116_SJ02_MP15_10_MG | ecosystem: Environmental > Terrestrial > Soil > Wetlands > Peat | place... | reverse complement strand
TTCACGTTTGTTACGGCTATGACGTACCCCAGTTCTTCGCTGACAACCCCCTGGTATTTTGCTTTGACCTGTTCGTGTCCGACGTCCTCCAAAGGGTTGCCGAACGTTTCAGGCGGAATGCGGATTGTATCCTCTTGCATTAATAGCTTGAACGACGTCAGAACCTCCCATCAATGTTTAAGTGTGACTTTTGCCTCAGATAGATAACTGGCACATTTATATTCCTTAGCCTCTTTCTGAGTTTCGTGTCGTTCGTGAACACTGCAGCGTTCAGTTCCTGGGCTGCCTTGACTACTAGGTCGTCAGCCGAACCTTCCCCTTCATTCACTACGATCAGGCTGCACTTTTCGGCGAGTTTCAACGCGTAAGCAGCTTCTTTTCGGACTTTCGGAGAAGCCGTCTTGGCCATTTTTTCGATTTCAAGTTTGACGGCCGGAATCAGCACAGGCGTGAAATTCCTGTTTAGCAGTGCTTTCAAGTCTTCGAGGATGTCGATCTTGAAACGAAGTGGGACGAAGAATGCGTTTGAGTCCAAAATGACTTTAAGGGTTCTCTCTCTTGTCTTCAGACTCTCTGGCGCTACTTTATTAATCCGTATCCTATCAGTCTCCATCTGCCAGCTATTTTTCTACTTATGGCCACTCTTGAACCACTCTGCGCGCAAACAGGCCTAGCGAGTTCCATTTTAACTCCTCCTTTAACTGCAGATGTGACCTTTCCTATTGTTATAGCTGCCCCAACGTGCAGAAGCACGGTTTCGTTCATGCCGAGCTCTTCTATTCTCGTCAGCTCCTTTGTCCCGACGGCTTGCTCCAGAACGTGTGCCTCCATTACGAGGTTCGAGAGTGTTGGAGGAAGCATGTCGGATTTTCCGGCGATGTTTCCTGTCAAGCCGTCCGCTTTTGAATACGATGGATCTAACAGTGTGCCCACGCCAAGTAACCCTCCGCAGTGTGCCTCGTTCACATCCTTGCCGCCTGCTTGTAGACTTATGATTTCGCTCATCAGGGGGGTGTAGTTGCCTTTTCCCTCCTTCTCCGCGGCAATCCCAGGTCGGATTTCTATTTGATCCCCTATCGCGATCTTTCCCTGAACTATCGTTCCTCCTATTACTCCGCCCTCAAGCTTGTCAATCGGTGTCCCGGGCTTGTTGATGTCGAACGACCGAACAATGTACATCAGGGGAGGCTTTGATTCGTCTCGTTTCGGTGTAGGTATGAACTCTTCTATGGCTTGGAGCAGAACGTCCATGTTCACTCTGTGCTGCGCTGAGACTGGAATTATAGGAGCACGTTCAGCGACGGTTCCTTTGACGAACCTTTTTATTTCTTCGTAGCTTTTTCTCGCTCTGTCCTCATCGACGATGTCAATCTTGTTCTGCACGATGACGATGTTGGGTATACCTGTGACGCCTGCAGCCGCCAAATGTTCCCTCGTCTGAGGTTGCGGGCAGGGCTCGTCTGCTGCTATAACGAGCAGGGCTCCATCCATGATTGCTGCGCCCGAGAGCATCGTAGCCATCAGCGCCTCGTGGCCTGGTGCGTCCACAAAGCTGACTGCCCTCACGAAGGCTGCTTTTGAACCGCAAGCTGGGCAAGTGGCCTGCGTCGAATAGTTCTTTGGAGGTTCACATTTTGGGCACCTGTAGATCGGCATGTCAGCGTAGCCCAGCTTTATCGTGATCCCCCTCTTCAGCTCCTCGCTGTGCCTCGAAGCCCAGACTCCGGTTAGGGCCTGCACTAACGTGGTCTTGCCATGGTCAACGTGGCCTATCGTGCCGATGTTGACCTCGGGCTGTTTCGGGAGAGGTTTGCTCTTGTCGCTGCTCATTCGTTATTTCCTTGTCAGTTTTTCGAGTTATCGAGAGGTTAAAATTGAGAGGTTAATAAGTTTTGGGTTATCCGTCAACCTTTGGTGGTCGGGGATCGGGTCTCTTTTGAGGCTTGCTTCTCTGGAGGCTTCTCCTTTTTTCTTTCCGGTTTTTTTATTTCCTTTGGCTTTGTCTTTTCTACGACTTTCAGGTTTATTTGAACTATGTCATCCGTAATCACGTTGCCGCGTACAGTCTTCCTCTTTCTCATGCCTTCAGTCTGAGGGTTGAACCCTACTCCTCCGCTTAAGATGACTCTTCGGCGAACACCGCCATGAACGCTGGGTCTCATAGGGAACCCGTCCTTGTCTGAACCGCCCATTATCTGCACTTTGCTTCCAGGCATGTCCGCAATTGACCCGTCTAGTATGTCGCCGACTTTTCTGCCGATTAAGGGTGCCGACCGGGTTTCCTGCAGCTCCATCGCCTTTGATGTTCCTTGTTGAGGGTCGGAGATGATTAACTTGAACTTGGCCATTTATGATAACTCCAACGGAGCTATCAGAGTTGATTATCTCGCTATTAAAAATTGCTGATTAAACCGCGGACTCCGATCTTCGACTTGAGGAGCACTTTCTCCTTTTTCGGCGCATCTTCTATCCATAAGACTAGGTTTCTCGTTGAGCTTCTCTGCTGAGCCTTAATCATGCCGGATCGTAGCGTAGATCAAGAGTAACCTCTCGGCTCATAGGAAATGTTTGCCCAAGGAGCAACAGTCTTTTGCTGAAGACTGATGAGCGTTTGGGAGCTTTCCGCTTCGATCAGGAGAGAGTAAAGCTTTTAATTCTGCCTTGAAGTCGTCTTGATGCCATGTGGCGGCTCGGCTTCTTTTTTCATGAAATGAGTTTTGGGCTACTGTCGGTTTTTCTCCCGTTATACGTGGTCTCCACTTTTCTGAAGGGGTCGTTGTTTGACGTTGGGGTAATGTGGGCGGCAGGTCTCTTCTTGGCGATCCCGGCCTCATTCTTCTGGGGATACTTGTGCGACAAGAAAAAGCATTACAAGCGTTTTATCCTTCTCTCTTTCTCTGCGCTAGCAGCGTTGCTGTACTTGTTTAGCTTGACAACCAGCCTGTACATGCTGATAGCACTCTATGCGATCATGTCGTTTCTCCACGCTGCTCATGAACCGCCGAAAAACATACTCATAGCTGAGATGTATCCCCGGGAGGACTGGGAAAGATCGTTTGCTTCTTACGAGGGTCTTACCGAGGTTGGATGGCTGATCGGGCTTATTCTCGGTTTCTTGACGTCAGCCTACGGCACTAGCCAGTCGTTCACGTTGCTGCTGTGTAGTGCTCTGAACGCGGTAGCTTTTGGGTTGTCGCTAGTACTGGTGACTGATCCACTCTTCGTTTTTGAAAGAAAGCTGGTGAGCATCGAGAATTCAGTCGACTTTGCCTATCGTGGCATTTCACTAGCTTCAAAACTCTTCGAAGGAATACACGTGAGTGAGAGGTTGAAGAGAGAGAACATGGGCGCCTTTTGCTGCGGCCTCGTTCTTTTCTCTTTGGCGACGAGTATACTCTTTACACCTATGCCGATTTTCGTTTCGCAAGTCGTGAAGTCCGCTGTGCTCCCCTCCAGCCTAGTGTTCGCCGCGTTCATTTTGAACTCCGTGGGAGGAGTGTTTGGTTACTACGCTGCAGGTAGTCGTCACGATAGGGAGGCGGAGAAAACTAGCTTAAGCCGCCTCGTGTTGTTCAGAAGCTTTCTTTCATTCTTATTGCTCTCCACGACCCTGGCTTTCACTCGAACTGACCTGGGCTTTCTTGTCGGAATTCTTGTATTACTGGGGTTTGCAAATGCCGTCTTCATCATTTATACGGAGTCGCTGTCGATGGAACTCATACCAGTCGGAAAGGCGGGCCTGTTCAACGTCTTAATTGGTGTCGGCAGCGCTTCTGGCTCTTTTATTGGACCTTTTATTGCAGGGCAGACCGGCAGCTTCATCTACGTTTTCACAGTCGGAGGCATGATTTTTTTGGCTGCCTACCTCTTCTTCAAGATCTTCTAGCTGGGCTCGGTTACTGTTGCGCCCAGTCTTGCCGAATGGGTCGTGAAATTAGTGTAAGTTGACCCGTTTCTATTGGGGGTATCATAAATCACCAGGTATCATAAATCACCACTGCTTCAGATTGGGGGCTCCGTCCGCCAAGGCTTGCCCAGCAATGAAGCCCAAATTGGGTTCAAAGCAGGAAGAGAAGATTAGACGCTCTCTTTGACGACTTCGCTATTCCACGTGAACTCTGAACAAGTCTACGTCCTCTCGCATTTGAGGCGTTGATTCGAGGAAGTCTCTCACTGAGCGTTCTATGTCTTTTGACTGGGTCACGTACCTTCCGACGATGATTATGTCTGCACCTTTCTGAAGGGCCTCTTTGGCTGTTTCTGGAACTATTCCGCCGGCAATTGCGACCAAGAATTTCCTCTCCTTGAAGGTTTGTCGCATTTCTTGAATAAGATCGAGTCCGAGTGTTCTGCCAGTTTCTTGGTCTATTCCTCTGTGAAGGACGACTACGCCTGGAAACTCTTTGATGGTCTTGAGCTTCGCGATTGGGTTTTCAACGTTCAGCATGTCCACGACGGCGTAGATTCCGAGCCTCTTTGCTTCATGAATGAAGGAGTCCAGAGTCTCCGGCGGTGCGAGGCCGGCTGCCACGACTGCATCCGCGGTTTCATCGTAGGCCAAGTCTACTTCAACCTTTCCGACGTCCAACGTTTTTAGGTCAGCGACGATGAACATGTCCTTGGTCACCTGCCTTAGATCGGTGATAACTCTTGTTCCGTATCTCTTGATGAGTGGCGTACCCACTTCGATTATTATTCTGTCGCTTCCAGGTAGCTGTTCAATTATCTTCTTCGACCTCTCCAGTTCTGGATTGTCGAGCGAGATCTGCAGGTATGGCGGTCTCCAGAGGCGAGGCACCCTGAACCCCATTATCGGATGCTTGGCTCTGTCCTTGTCGTAGAAGATCTTCTCTAGGGAGGGATACTTTGAGAGGGCTCTTTGCAGTGCCAGCTTAGTTGCTCCGTAGTTGTAATGGTATATCCTGCGAAAGTCCGTTGCTTGTGGATGAATGAAGACACTGCACACTATGACCCAATCGTCGACCTTGTCTCTAGGTATTATCTCCTCCTCGACAGCGTCCGCGACTGCCTTTGCCACGGCCGCCTGCGCGGGTCCAAATATCTTGCCAACGTCTTCAGCGTTCTTCACTGTGACTTTTGGAACGAGCAGAGTGTGAGGCTTAGGAGGAAGGTTCGGTCTAATCACAGCTAAAAGCGGCGTGTGGCCTGCAGAGAGGTTTGAGAGACCGGAGGCAAACGCATCCCCAACTGGACCGGATTTGTCGCCTATTAGAAGATCTATATGAGCCACTTCGTTCCCTTCTCCGACAAGCGCTTCCCCGATCAAGTAGGTCTTTTCCGGAGATTCCGCACCTCCGCTCATTGTAGCTGTCGGAACAGCATCCGCGATCTCTCTGAAATCGACATTAAACTCCTTCAGCCACGTGTGAAGCGTGTCCCTGTGCACGCCGAGAACTTCAGCAGTTCTCGAAACTGTCGGTTTTCCTCTTGACAGGTCACGAGCAGCCGTCGCTTTCTTTGCTGCTTCCGTCAACACATCGATCAATTCTTGTCTGTTTGAAGGCTTCTTGACATCGGAAACCGACACTACATGCTCACCTGGAAGTAACGTTGGTTGAGCTTCTATATAAATATGTCGGACGACGGCGTCAATGGGCAGCGTCAATTGAAGAGGACTGCATATTAGTGTCGGACGTGTAAAGCTTAAGAGGAGGACACCGACGTTCTCCGATGGTTGTTGGATGTGGGTATGGCATAATATCACATGTGTTTTCAATCTGCCATCGTGTCGACAAGGCTAAATACCTAATAGTTGATTCATGGTATTCCATCCGAGGTTGTTTGAATGCTGTGGAAAAGTCTGGGGCTGTTATTTGCCGCAATTATAGGTATCGTTTTGTTCGTTTACGGCGCGAACTCCTTTAATGCTGTTTTGGGATGGGCCGGGGTCTACCTTTTCGTTGGAGTGGTCATGGCGTATTCGGCTGAGAGAGTTTATCAACGTTTGATTAGAAGGCGGGGCTAGAAGCCGTATAGTTTCGAGTATTTGTCATTCAAGTAATCTACGTAGGGCTTGACGGTCAGGTCTCTCTTTGTAATTCTCTTGATCAGGTCCAAGGGGTCATACAGGTTCCCCTGACTGTGGACGTTTTTGGCGAGCCACTGCTTTGTTTCTGTGAAGTTGCCCTTTTCGAGTTTTCTTCTCCAGTCTGGCATGTCTTTCTGCATCGTCGCCAAGATTAGCCCACTGTAAATGTTTCCGAGGGCGTAGCTTGGGAAATAGCCGTAGTAACCGTTGGCCCAATGCGTGTCCTGCATGACACCCTCAGAGTCGTCCTTGATTTTGAGGCCTAGGTATTCCTTATACTCTTGGCTCCATATCTCAGGAAGCTCTTTCACAGCAACTTTGTCGGCAAGCAGGTCTCTTTCGATGTTGAATCTTACTATGATGTGGAGTCCGTAAGTGACTTCGTCGGCTTCAACTCGAATTTTTGAGGGTTTCACTTCATTTATGGCGTGAACAAACTTGTCCAGCTCTATGTCGGATAGTATTTTTCCCGCGAGTTCCTTAAGCTTGGGAAGGAAGTAGACCCAGAACTCTCGTGATCTTCCAACGATATTCTCTACAAAGCGCGATTGTGATTCATGAAGGCCTGAGGAACACCCTGTTCCAGTAGGCTGGTACATCCATCGTCTATTCATATCTTGCTCGTATAGGGCGTGTCCGGCTTCATGGAGCACCGAGAACATCGATGAGGCAAACATGTTTTCGTAGTAGTGCGTTGTTATGCGTACGTCATCGTAGTAGCCGTTCGTAAAGGGATGTTCAGTCTCGTCTATTCTGCCTCCGGCTTTTTTTGACGTTACGTCGTATTGGACGGCTTCGGCTAAGGCGACGGCGATCTTGCGTTGCATGTCTATCGGAATTCTTCGGTTAAGGATACTCGTGTCAGGCTGTTTCGAAGGGCTCTCGCATTTTCTTATCAGTGATATCAAGTTTTCTCTCAGTTCGTTGAAGACTTTCGCAATCTCTTCAGCGGTCATTTTCGGCTCAAAAATATCAATTAAAGCGTCGTATGGAGTCGCTGTGTTCTTTACTTTCATGAGGATTTCAGCTGCCTGTTTCGAGAGCGCGATGTTCTTCTCAAGCTCAGGTCTGAAGAGCGCGAAGTTCTTAGTGGCTTTTGCCTTCTTCCAAACGTCTATCGCTATCGCATGCTGTTTTGCCATCTCTTTGACAAGCTGTTCAGGCAGCTTTGTCTGCTCGTCATAGTTCTTCCGCACCAAGTACACGTTTCTCTTTTGAGCAGTGTCCAGCTTGTCGTAATCTTCGTCATGCTCGATAGCTTCTAAGAGGCCTCCTATCTCCGGGTCGGTCTCCATCTTGTGTTGCACTCCGCTGAGCAATGCGAGCTGTTCGCTTCTCAGACTGATTCCGTTCGGCGGCATCATGGTTTCCATGTCCCAACGCATGACCTCCTGGGCTGAGTTAAAGACCATGATCTCCTTCTCTTTTTCCATCAGCTTTTTGTAATTCGAGAGCAGCTTCGTCATTCTTGACCCCTGTTACGTTGAAGAAGTATCGGATAGAGCCAACCTGTATATGAGGCTTATGCGAGTACATGAGGCGCTGATTCTAGTGGTCTGACGTGTTCCCAAATTCGTTCGTTTGAGAAGTAGTTTATGTTACTCATATTGCTCTTCGGGCATATTCAGATCATATGCTAAACCCGGGAGTGAGTTGTGCGCACACGAACCTCAGAACAAACCCTCGAAAGAGCATCACAGACGGCTTTTTCATGGCATGGGCTATTGAATACTGTTTGCCAGCAAGCACCCAACAAGAAAGCGCTGTAAAATTGGTGCTCCGGCCGGGATTTGGACCCGGGTCTCCGACTCGAAAGGCCGGAATACTTGGCCGGGCTATACTACCGGAGCCTGAGTAATACTACTCTATGGTTTGTGAATAGCCCAGTGCACTACTTGCGCTTGCGGTATATGGCGACTTGGTCCTTTTTGGCTGTAGCGGACATATTCAGAGCCTGCCTGTATTAATTTATTCTTCTCTCGAGTTTTCCCGCATGGGCTACTTACCATTCGTGGTTTTCGAAGATTTGAATAGCTGAATCTCTGGAAGTGCAGGTCTCACCTTTTGTCCTTCTCACGCTCAAACAGTTTCGAGCCTTTCGAGCGCAGATCCTCAAAGCTCTGAGAAGAACAGATGGATTACACAAGAGACTCTGTAAGAAAGCGTTGATCCACATCAATGGATGCGAACTATTAGAATGAAGAGAATGGGTGCAGAGCCTTGCTGGCTCAAGAAGTTAGTGCGGTGCTCAAGTTTGCTAAGGTTTGCGTCGAGTGAAGAGTAATCCTGTCCATGTTGCGTCAATGCTGCACACTTTGTAATCCACAAGGCCTGAGGCAAGACCGGCTTTTCGCACTGCGGTCTGTGTCACGGTGACGGCTGTTTCTGGCACCTTCTTTCGCCAGGCTATCCATAACTTTCCACGCGGTTCAAGTCTGCCAGCGATCTTGGGCAGTCGATTTCGAAGATTCCTCTTTGTCTCGACGAATAGTATGATCAGATCGGTTCGGTCGGACAACTGCTTCTCTATCGTGACGCCTCGTGGTAGCTCGCCTAGGGTTTTTGTGAAGTCCTTGGGCGGGTCTATTAATATTAGATTGGTGTTTGGTTTTATGCCGAGTTTCTCTGTGAGCGAGGTGTGCCTGTAGGGTTCGAATATGCTCTTCGGAATCACCGTCACTTTTGGCGGGTTTGCGATGGCTTCTTTCAACGCGAGGCGGATTTGGCTGTAATCTGTGTAGATGGCGTCTGGAACGTGCTTTTTGACTTGGTTCACTTTCTGCTGGTCGCCTTCGACGAAGACTATTGGGATGTTGCGTGTGGCTTTGGCGTGACGTATGTTTACTGCCACGTCGCGTCCTTGACTGGGGAGTCTGGACAGGTCGATGACTACTGCGGCTGGAGAGTTGTTTCTCAGTTTCTTGAGTGCTTGGGGAGCTAGCGGTTCGTAGTCTACTTCGTATCCCGCTGACTCTATGATTGAGGCTCTTTCTCTGGCTTCTGTGGCATTCCAGTGGATTAGAAGGATGTGGGTCAAATGAATTCCTTTGTTGCGCTGATTATGAAAATGACCGCACTTATGCTTGTCTAGTCGTTATCGTTGAAGTGCTGCTTTCAAGCAGTCTTCTTTTGTGGCGAGGATGGTCGTTGCTTTGTTCAGTGTCGGAGCATAATAAGCTGTTTTCGCAGAGTTCGTCATGATCTTTTCTATTCCTAATGTTTCGGTCCATGAAACCACCGTGCACACGCCTGCTAGCACGTGGCCTCCGCTTCTCTCTATCCTCTGAACGCAGTTTTTGGCTGTCTCTTTGACGTGGCTTGAAGTACAAACCCAGAATTCTGTTCTAGGCTTGACTCTTCTTCCGTCCATCAGGTGTGCAACCTGTTTTATTTCGTTGAGTGAGCAGTGCGGGCACCCTATGAAGACAAGATCCGGCTTGGATTCCGCACCGGTGTTTAGACTCTTGATCGTGCCTGCTATGTCTTCCGAACTTACGGTCACGCTGTGTGAAGTGTTCGTTATTGTTCCGCGCCTTTTTTCGCAATGGAACATGTTGACCATGCCTGTTGATGCAGCCGCGGCGCAGAGCTGTTTGAGATCGTCATATTGTGCTCCCGAGAGTCCTTCGACGGTGGGGATCTGGTCTTTGAGAATTCTGCCCAGATGAATTCCTAGTGCGCCGAATTCGATGTCTTTGCGGAGGCGCGTTCCAAGTTTCACGTGGACTTGAGGCTCTCTGTTTTCAGGAACGTGGATCCCGTACTCGGGTGTCTTCCCGATTATTGCGGCTGCCAACGCGCTCGGTCCGCCTTCCCGGTTGGTCCAAGCTCCCAGAACAGAATTGACGTAGACTACCGCTGAAGACTCAGCCCAGGCGAGGTGAGAGTCGATCCGCGGTTTTTCCAGATAATAAGGCGTGCACGTTGAAGACTTCGTGAACCCCATTCTTTCAAACTGTTCCAGGATTTCCAGCTGTTTGTTCTGTAAGCTTGGTTCAAGCTCGGACTGCAAGTATTCGTCGAAGCTGTTGGGGTTCAGGGTGGCTCTGACTCTTGTTTCTGCGCCGTTGCTCGCTAATGCCTTCAAGTATTCTATGGGCGCATCGCCGAGGGTTTTGTATGAGACTCCTGAAACGTGGGCCGACTCTATTGGAATAAGCCTCTTCGCGTCGAATAGTTCGCCCAGGCGTACGAGTATCTTCATGCATTTCTCGTTTGCCCAGCCGCGTTCACCGTCGTATACGCGTTCTTCTTCCCTGGTTAAGTGCATGCTTGGCTTCCTCTTCTCAGGATCGTGACGATGCCCTTGGTTCCGTCGACCTCCACGAGGTCGCCTGTGGTTATCCGAGTGATGTCTACTCGATCAACCATCGTCACGTCAGCTATTATCGCTCCGACCACGACGACTGGGTCAGCGGTCTCGTTGACTATTGCCTTTGGCGCCAGGTTTTTCTTGGCTAGTGAGTAGAGCACGTAGCTGCCGACCGTGGAACCGTGCCCGTGTGGAAAGCATAGTATCTTATCCTTTATGCATCGGCCGCATAGGTCGTGATCCTTCTGGATGATCCTGCCGTCTGCTGGATCTACTCCTCCTAGGAAGCTTATCGGCTTCCTGGAGACCAACGCTTCTGCCGTGCAGCGTCCTTCGACTATACTGCGGCCTGTCAGGCTATTTCTTGGCATTCCTTACACTTCAGTATGATATTCGGGCCGTCGAGGGAACGACGCCTAGAACTTTGGCTGAGGCTCGACTCACGTTCTCTCGGTTGTCTTCGTCGGTGTAAATTCGCAGTATGTTGATGAAGCCTCTGAGGGTTTCAAAGATTTTCGAGATCTCGCTTAAGCGTTGCATCGTCTTGCTCCCGTCTGGGGCTCTGTAGAACACGGGAATCTCCATGGGTTCAAGCAGAACCGTGGGGTGATAGGGAACGGAGGGAACCGTTGGAACGTCGATTATCACTTTTTCAGTTTCTACTCCTGCTCTTTCGGCGATGTCTTCCTGCAGCTGTTTTCGGTGGGTTTCGCGGCTGAAAATGCTGGAAACCATAGTGTCCTTCTCGTAGAAGGTTCTTTCATACGCGCATTTGAGCATTCTTCGTCTTTCAACGCTCGCTATGGTCGCCGCTGATTTTCTGCATTTCTTCAACATCGCCCAGACCGTATAGTCGTCCATGGCCAAGTATTCGTCAGGAGTCTTGAAGCTGGTGAGTCCGAGCTCCTCGTTTGCGCTCTCCATTGCCCTTGAAAGCATGATCTGAGCTGCTCTTCCGACACGATGGAAATATATGCTCTTAAACGATTCGATCCTAGCTATTATCAGTGATTCTAGGGCCGACAGTGCGCCCACATCTATCGCAAGTTTTCCGCCTACAACGTCAAGAGCGTGGATAAGCCTGAAAATGTCGATGTATCCATACTCTGCGCCGGTGTGATACGTGTCTCTGACGATGAAATCCTGCTTGTCCACGTCAACGGCGCCGCTTATTATCTCGTCGAGGAAGGTCTTCTTGGCCTTACGAAGTTTTCCGATTGCAAGCCTTGCTACTTCTGGCGGATCGTAACCGTGGCGTCTGAGAACATCGCTAAGCTCGCTGTTTTCCACTATCCAACGAGTCATGTCCTCATGGGTCTTGCCAAGTTCCTTGTCGAGAACGTACTCGAAGACATGCGAGAAAGGTCCGTGGCCGACATCGTGCAGAAGTGCGGCGATCCTGACCGTCTCCGCCTCGGCGTCATCTATCAAAGATGAAATGTTCGGGTTTTCGACGACCTTGCCCGCTAGGTACATGACGCCGACTGAGTGTTCGAACCTTGTATGATTAGCTCCTGGGTAAACGTATTCTGAACCGGCGAGCTGCCGGAGTCGTCGCAGTCTCTGCACAGGGTAAGAGTCGATGACCTCTTTTTCCTGTTCAGTGACGTAAACGTATCCGTGCACCGGGTCCTTTATCTCTCCCCAATAGTTCTTGTGCATGGCTAAGCCTCTTGGTTGTGGGTTTAAATAATTATTAATTCATCCTCAGTTATAATGCCTAAGGCCTGATCTTCGAAGTTGAAATACATGCACGAGAGAGGTTTCTTCGTTTGTATTGAAGGTCTAGACGGTTGCGGGAAGACTACACAGGCGAAGCTGCTCACCCAGAAGTTGAAGAAGACACGCGATGCGGTCTACACGACTGAACCGACTCATGGAAAAATCGGCAGGTTCATCAGGAAACAATGTCTGCAGGCGCAGAAACGCTGGCCGAGCGCCGTTGAGGCACTCTTATTCGCCGCAGACCGTTTTGAGCACGTCGAAAATGAGATCGTTCCATGGCTCAAGGAAGGAAAACTTGTGATCTCCGATCGTTACCTCTATTCGTCCTTGGCCTACCAGGGCGCCGCCGGCTTAGATTTGTCCTGGATTTCGAGCTTAAACAAGCATGCTGTAATCCCCGATCTTGCGATTTTCATCGATGCGTCAGCTGAGATGGTCGTTCAAAGGCTGAAGAGGGAGCGGTCTGTCATGGAAAACCTGGAGACTCTGCGAGGGGTGCGCGATATGTATCTGAGGTTAGTTAAGAACCGAGACCTAACCATGATCGACGGAAACGCTTCTAGACAGGAAGTCGCTGACCGTATCTCAGAGCTTGTTTTGAATAGTCTAATGAGAACCTATTAGACAGCTTCTTTCAACGCCACTTTCGAAGATCCTTCGTTGACCTTGTTGACGATGAAGTTCGGTATGTCTTCGGGTGACGTGTGTCTGGGTCCCCTCTCGTGAAAGACTTGAACCTCCATAATGTCCTTGCTGAACACAAAACGAATAAGGCTGTAGTCGAACCTCAACGATGTCTTCTTATCTCCGCCTCGCAGCCTGTGGTACCGAACAACGCAGAGGAAGTCCATCACTTGCAGAGGTGTCCTGCTTACCGTTTTCAAAACTTTGTGGGCCTCCTCATCGTCCAGGTAGTTGAAGTCGTTAGCCTCTGCGATTCCAAATTCGAAACTGGCCAGGCACTCTGGGATCGAGGCATCAGTAACCTTCTCGAGGCTGAAGGTCTGAGTGTTTAGATCGTGCAAAGTCTCGGTAAGCTTCTGTTGTAGGCTTCTGTTCGACGTGAGCCTGATGTACTTCATAATTGCGTGGGCAGTGCTGGGAAAGTTTTCGTAGAGGCCGAGCATGCAAATCTGTCTTCGATTAGGTCTTCTGGACTTTTCTGATTTTTTCGATGTTCTCCAGGAGTCCCGAAAGAGCCTTCTGCAGCTTCTGCAATTCCTCAGGGTCGTCTGTGCGCTGCATCCTGCCCTGCAAGTTTCGAACCTTGGCCAAAAGCGTGGCTTCGAGGCTCTCTAGGGCTATCGAACCTGTGATCTTAGGTTCTTCCCCCCGCTTCACGACTATCACTTTTTTCCCGCATTTCTCGCACCAGAGGTCACCATTCTTCAGTCTGAACAGTGGTGAGGAACAGGCCGGGCAGGCTAGCTCAGTGAGTGTCGAGCCTTGGCGAAGCAGGTCTGCCATTCGCTTGACGTGGGTTTCTTCCGTCTCTCTTCGAGACAAGCTTTAAGCCTCAAAGTAAATAGGCATGAGCACTTATATAACAAGGTTACCGCGAACAGTAGTGAGGGTTGATTATGGTTAAGAAGAAGAAAATGGAGGAGTACGAGGAGCGGATAAAGCAGGCGATCGCTGTGCTCAGCCAGGTTGCCGAAGATACCACGACTCCGAGAAACATTAGACGAGCAGCGAAAGACTCAATCACGTCTCTTCAGGGAACCGAATACACTCCGGCGGTGAGAGCTTCGAACGCTGTCTCACTGCTAGATGAGATCTTGCAGGACCCGAACATGCCGCAGTACACTAGGGTGAAGTTGTGGAACGTGATGAGCGTCATAGAGGCGATTAAGGATTAGCAGTTCAAGTCTAGGCTGCAAGAGAGGTCTATGAATGGAAGTCTTCGACTACAAAAAAATCAAAACGGAGACCGCGGACGAAGGGGCCTCCGGACTGAAGGTGAGGTGGCTTATCACCAAGGAAATGGGAGCTCCAAACTTTGCTATGCGACTGTTTGAAATGGAGCCCCGGGGAAGAAGCCCATTGCACACGCACGCCTGGGAGCACGAAGTGTTCATTCTGGAGGGTGAAGGGACGGTAGTCGACGGAGAAAAAGAGAGAAGAATCAAGGCAGGCGACGTGGTTTTCGTCAAACCAAACGAAAAGCATCAGTTCAGGAATAACAGTTCGGCGACGCTCAAGTTTCTGTGCCTCGTTCCGCATAAGTAAGAAGCGAATCTTTCCCTGCAACATGGTATGCCCGCTAAGGAATATATGGCGGTTGTAACATGATCTTCAGGGTCTCCAGGGGACGCATCGTTTGAAATACGACGTGATAATCGTAGGCGCTGGTCCCGCAGGCATATTTTCAGCTCTTGAGCTTACTGCAAAGAACAACCTGAACGTCCTCGTGCTTGACAGAGGACAGGACATAGATCATCGTAAGTGCCCATCAAGCCGGGGGTTTGAATGCGTTCACTGTGACCCCTGCACCATCCTGGCAGGATGGGGAGGGGCAGGCGCTTTCAGCGATGGGAAGCTCACACTGTCGACCGAGGTCGGAGGCTGGCTTAACGAGTACGTGTCGACGAAAGAGCTCGAGGCTCTTATAGCCTATGCTGACGGCATGTACAGAAAGTTCGGAGCGACTGAACGCACCTACGGAGCAGATGTTGAACGCATAGACGAGATTGAACGCAAGGCATCCCTGGCAGGTTTGAAGCTGATTCGCCAGGAAATTCGCCACATGGGCACCGAGTGGTGCGATGAGACTCTTAGAAAAATGCGGCAAGAATTGAACGACAAGATAGATTTCAGACCGAAGACTGACGTGAAGGGCCTCATTGTGAAGAACGGTGCCATCGAAGGTGTAGAGACCGTTGACGGCGCGAAATTCTCGGGCAAATACGTGATCCTGGCTCCTGGGAGAAGCGGTGCGGAGTGGCTTCAAATGGAGGCTCAAAGCCTAGGGTTAAAGACGCTCAACAACCCCGTCGACATCGGCATAAGAGTCGAGGTGCTAGCCTCAGTCATGGAGGAACTCACGGACGTTCTCTACGAGCCGAAACTCATCTACTATTCTAAGTCGTTCGACGATCAGGTTCGAACATTCTGCGTGGCGCCTTACGGCCAAGTCATAACAGAATCGTATGACGGTGTACTGACAGTCAACGGACAGAGCTACGCGGAGCAGAAGACCGAAAACACCAACTTCGCAATTCTGGTTAGAACGTCTTTCACTGAGCCCTTCAAGGAGCCCATAGCGTACGGGAAATACGTCGCTAGGCTCTCGAACCTTCTCAGCGGAGGAGTGATAATTCAACGCCTGGGCGACCTGGAGTCGGGCCGAAGATCCACGCCTGAACGAATTGAAAGAAGCGTCGTAACGCCCACACTGAAGAATGCGACTCCGGGCGATCTTAGCTTCGTACTGCCCTACCGTTACTTGGCAGACATAAGGGAAATGCTTCAGGCTCTCGACATGATCGCTCCAGGGATACATTCGAGGGACACGCTTCTCTACGGCATCGAAGTTAAATTCTACTCTTCAAGGCTTCACCTGAGCAACTGCTTGGAAACGAGGATACAGAACATGTTCACCGTAGGCGACGGTGCGGGAGTTACAAGAGGCCTGATCCAAGCCTCAGCGTCAGGCGTGATCGTTGCAAGGGAGATACTGAAGCGGGAGAAGCAGAAAGAGTGAGCTGCGTGTCCATGGTTGAAAAGATCAGTTGTCCTCACCGGTAACGAAACTTTAAAAGCAGCATTTTTCACGTATAGACCAAAATCAAAAGTGAAAGCAGCATGAAAATTGAAATTACCAAACGCAGGTATCTATGGTATGGCGTAGGATCTCTCGCCGTCCTAGTGGGGTCGATAGGCGTTGCAGCCATAGTATACGCCCTAGGAATTCTTACGTTCCATGCTTACGATATTCTTTTCTGGGTCTTCGGTCCTTGGGGGGTTTATACCATTGCCTACGCGTTCGTGACTCGTAGAGACTTGCCGTACTACTTGACATGGGGCACCGTAATGTTCTTTATCGCTTTGGCCTCTGCACTTTACACTTTTATTAATCCAGTTGTGATCTTTGGCATTCTTTTAATAGTCCTAGTGATCATTGGTGTTATGACTTACTGGAGAGGTAGAACATGAGCGGAAAAGACTACACGGGAGAAATCCAAGAGGATCGTGGCCTTCTCGAAAGGATAATGGGTTACATACCCGGGTACAGAGGCTACAAAGAAAAAGAGATGAGGAGGGAGAGCGATCGGCTCGTTAGGATGGACGTTGTTAGCCGCCTTAAGACTGCGAAGACTGATTTCAGGAGACTCCTCGCAGATCCAGGTGCCGTGCAGAAGCTTTCAAGTGAGGATACCTACCGTTTCGAGGCTTTCACCTATCGTCTTGACAGGGTTACTCAACGCGTGGACAGGGCAGTCGTGGGTTACGCTGGCATGTTCGACGCAATAAGAGTCAGAGAGGATCGGCTTAACTCCGTGATACAGTATGATATAAGCATGGTAGAGAAGGCTGACGCGATAAAAGCTGACGTTGATAAATTGGGCAGCATGCAGCCTGGCGCGGATGATTGGGGCACGGCGATGGACGGGCTGATCTCAAAGGTCAACGAGTTCGACACGTTTATCGACGAGAGAGCAGGAGTTCTCAGGGGACTCCAAGGATGATAACGAGCTTAATTGGTGGGGATTAAGACAAGGAGGTGAAGAATGGATGCCGAAAGTCATCGAATGGACCGGCGCGGGTGATGGCGATATAGTTTGGAAATACCCCAGTGAGGACATCGGTTGGGGAGATAACCTCATCGTCCACGAGTACGAAGCTGCTGTGTTCTTCAGAGATGGGAAAGCATACGACGTTTTCAAGGCAGGTCGCCACGTCTTATCAACGCTGAATCTCCCTTTGTTGACGAAGATACTTTCAAAGATTGCCGGGTTCGGTAAAACCCCGTTTACGTCAACCATCTTCTTCGTTTCATTGAAGCAGTTCCAGGGCAAGTTCGGAGCGATGGGTCAGACAAAGGAACTGGCTCCGCTGAAGTTCTTCGGAAGCTTCTGGTTCAGAATAGAAGAACCTGACCTCTTCATCAACGAGGTAGTGGCCGGGCAAGGAGCCTACAGTTCAAGCACACTCCAAGACTTTCTCAGAGGATACTTTAACGAGAGGCTCATCAACACGCTCAGCCAGTACTCCCTTGTGGACGTGTACGGAAAGCTAGATGAAACGAGTCTTCTCGGAAAGAACACGCTGTTCGACCCGATTTCGCGCTTAGGCATTGAACTAATAGACTTGAAGTTCGAGGGAATAGACACTACACCAGAGTTTAGAGATCGGCTGTTCTACATAAGAACTGGAGTCGGCGCCTCGGACGTTCTGAGGATGGAGACAGTTAAGAGTGCAAGTGAGAGCCTCGGGAAGAGCTCTGGTGCGGCAATTGGAGCCGGCGCAATGATAGTTCCACAGCTTTTCCAGCCTACTCAGCAACCATCAGCACAGACGATGGTGCTGTGTCCAAAGTGCGGTTTCCAAAACCCGCAGACAACCAAATTCTGCGGCAACTGCGGCGCACCTCTCCAAGCGGGCAGCGTCGCCTGTCCCAAGTGTGGAACCATGAACGCTGCGGGAACAAAGTTCTGCTCCAACTGTGGAACGGCGCTGCAGGCCAGTGTCAAATGTCCGAAGTGTGATACTGAAGTCCCGGCTGGAACCAAGTTCTGTCCAAACTGTGGGGCAAAAATCAAGTAGCCCCGCCGATTTCTTTCTCGGGCAAACTTCCTGCTACGCTATATGCTTAGACTAGATGCTTCGAGTGGACGAAGACGTCTAATTCTGGAGACAGCACAGCACAGATGATGAACTGCAACGTTTTTATTTTCATGCCAGCTATGTTAGGAGAGGTTCAGAATGACTGAAAAACTGATCGGACTCGGCACTTGGTACGACAAGACAGCTGCAAAAATAGTTGAGAGAGAGCGGGAACTGGACAGAAGCTTGGACCTGATGAGAACTGAAATGGGCATCGCGGCCTCCGGTTTTCCGCACATAGGCAACCTAAGTGATGCTGCTCGATCTTTCGCGGTCACTCTTGCTCTGAGGCAGCAGGGCTTCGGTTCCGAGCTGATCGCCTTCGCCGACGACAAGGATGGGCTGAGGAAGGTTCCGGCTGGAATGCCGAAGTCGTTGGAGAAGCATTTGGGACAGCCTGTGACCAGCATCCCGGACCTTTACGGTTGCCACGCCAGCTACGGCGAACATATGACGCTTCTGCTCCGTGAAGCTCTTGATGATTGTGGCATAGAGTACAAGTTCATGTCTGGCGCCGAGGTTTACCGGAAGGGCCTCTTCAACGACGAGATCAGAACCATCCTGATGAACGCCAAGAAGATAGGCGAGATCGTGAAGGAGGAAGTCGGACAGGAAAAGTTCTTGGAGGCCTTGCCATACTTTGCCGTCTGCGAGAACTGCGGCCGAATCTACACGACTAAGGCTACCGAGTTCTTGCCCAAGGAAAACAAGATCCTGTACATCTGCGAAGGAATGGAAGTCAAAGGAAGATGGCTCGAGGGCTGCGGGCACAAGGGTGAAACGGATTATCGCCGCGGCGAGGGCAAGCTCAGCTGGAAGGGCGAGTTCGCGGTCAGATGGCAAGCTCTGGGCGTCAGGTTCGAGGCCTTCGGGAAGGAAGTCGCAGACTCGGTCCGCGTGAACGACAGAATATGCCGCGAGATTCTGAATTGGGAACCTCCTTTTCACGCGCGTTACGAACTGTTCTTGGATAAGAGCGGCAAGAGAATGTCAAAGTCGGCAGGAGTCGTCTTCACGCCTCAGACCTGGTTCAGGTACGGTTCACCCCAGTCTCTCATGCTTCTGTTGTTGAAGAGGTTCGTGGGCGCGCGGCCCTTGGACGTGACGGACATCCCGCTCTACATGAACGAACTCGACTCTCTTGAAGACCTGTACTTCGGCATTAAGAAGGCCAAAGACGAGCGAGAGCTAACGAGACTTCGAGGTCTATACTCATACTGCTTCGCCATGAAGGTTCCTGACAAACCTAGCCTCCACGTTCCATACAACCTGCTGACTTTCTTGGTTAAGATGGCTCCTGAGGGTTCCAAAGAGGAGTTCGCGAGACAAAAACTTGAGGCTTACGGGCTTCTGAAGAAGAGCCAAACTCTTGATGAGGACTTGAAAAGGCGCATCCAGTACGCATCCAACTGGATTAAGGATTTCGAAGAGATTAAGGAGACCTCTGTATACCTCTCCGAAAAAGACAAGTCAGCTGTCAACGACCTGATCGAGTTCCTTACTGCAGAGGATAACCCTGACAAGATACAGAATGCCATATTCACTATTGCAAAGCAGCACGACATGCAGCCCACGGATTTCTTCAAGCTTTTGTATAACATTCTGATCGGCGTCCCACAGGGGCCTCGGCTGGGTCCGTATCTCCTAGCGATGGGAAAACAGAACGTTGTCAACGCGTTGCAGAGAACAATCGGTGAGGACTGATCTGAGAATTGGATTCTCCCAAGGCCTTCCTGAGGGTCATCAACCTGTTCTTGTGCTCAACTCTTCTAGTTAGACTGTTCTCTGAGAGGCTCGACCTGAGCGACCGCTGAAAATTATGCAGGATCGATGACCGCCAAGATTCATCCAAGATCGTTCTTTTAAATACGCCGGGTAAATCATATGTAATCGAAAGCCAGCTTGAAGAGCGTGTCTGACATCAAAGAAAAAGTTTGCGGAATCGGGTATATCAACCGAATTAGGAACAACCTTCTAGGAATGAAAGGGAGGGAGCTCCCGGCCCTTTACGAGGATCTTAAGGCGGCGGACTGCGTCGTCTGCGGCGGCTCCGGTAGGTCCCTGTACTCTCTAAATGCGGCCATGAGTCAGATTGCGATCAGCCAGACAGGCTGGAGGAACAAGGTTGTGTTGACTCCAGATGACCCGGGTTTCCCAGGGAAGAACATGTATGATGCTGCAGCAGAGCTCGAGCGACGGTACGACAAGACGCTACTGCTCATAAATTCTGGAAGCGGCGTGTCAACAGATCCTCTTGTCTTGGCGCAGGAGCTCTCGGAGTACATCGACAGGAAATCATCTTCCAAGTTTTCTGTGGGTCTCATCACCTCAGACTTGAAGTCGCCTTTGGCAGAGATCGCCGGCAGGTACGGGCACGTAGTTGAGCTGAGAGGGCGTGGAAGATCGAAGCCTTCTTTTGATTATAGCGAGGTGGGCATAATGGGAGACATTTTCGAGTTGGGGAGTCTTCTTCTCTTGTCCATGATTACCGAGGCTGTGTTTCGAAACTTGGATGGAGATGATGTCATCCCGCTCTGCGAAGAGGAGTTCTCGAAGCTCGGACCTCTAGTGGACGCGGTCGTCGATTCTGAGACTTATTCTCAGCTTATCAGTGCTCTGGAGAGGCGAACGAGTGTTTTTCTCGGTGGGAAGGGCACTGCAAGCGAGATAGTGAAGATGACTGCTATTAGACTCTCTCACATCAAGAGCACGCTTGGGGACACCGTGTACATAGCCAGAGGCGTGAACACTCCGCATCCGAGGCCTGGTGATGTTCAGATACTGGTCTCTTTCTCCGGAGAAACGAAGCCTGTGCTTAACTGGTGCAACACGGTTAAGAGGATGAGCGGAACCGTCCTATCAATCACCAGCGCGGCAAAGTCGACTCTGGCGCAGAAGTCTGACTTGAAGATCGTTCTGGAAGAGGAAGCCAAGCCGGGGCAGCCTAGGAGGTTCTACATGAGGGCGGCTTACGTTCTGAGCCCCTTGCCAGTAAAACTGGTCGAAAGGCTCGGCGAGAGAGGACTGAGGCTGCCGGAATACATACTGGATTGGCATCATTCCCTTACGGAATAAGACTGAATGGTCTTTGACCGCGTTTTTTAGGTCGGACAGGTTTATCCGTTGTCGACAGAGAAGAAAAGTGCGTGTGAGATTTGAGGGTCATAGGGGCTGTCGGGAAGATAGGAAGCGGCAAAGACTCGGTTATAAGGTATATTTCGACCAAGTGTTCATTGCAAATCCTTTCCGTCGGCGACATCGCCAGGGAGATAGCCAAGAATGAAGGGTTGCCCGCGACGAGAGAAAACCTCGAAGTGATAACCGAGAGGTACTATGAGAAATATGGGGGTTCTTATTTTATCGACGAGACGCTTAGAAGAATAGAACGTGCAAACTGCGAGCGTATTCTCATCACCGGCATTCGCGCTCCAACAGACGCCATGGCCCTGAGAGAGCGTTTCCACGATGATTTTATTCTCATATGTGTAAGGGCTAATGCGCAGAAAAGATTTCAGAGGTTACTCTCGAGGCGCGAGTCGAGGGATCCGAAGACATGGCAACAGTTCTTAGAGCAGGATCGAACCGAGGAAAAGATCTTTCACATCGAAGAAACATGCAGGCTTGCAGACTACAGAATTGACAACGATGGAACAGTGGAAGAGCTACATCAGAAGATAGGCGACACAATCAGCAAAACGTGGAAATGCTGCTAGTGAATATCCGCGGGTTCTGCTTAATTTAGTACATGAAATTGACCGAGCAAAAAAAGAGAGGTAGGTTGAAACTGAAATATACTCAGCCGAGGGCGTACTCACTTCTTGGGCGTGGGTACGACGCCGAGTTGCTGCATGAAGCTGAGGGTGTCAAACATTATCCAGCCTTCCGCAGCCTTGCCTCCAACGATGCGGTCGATCTCGATCGCCCATATCGTTACCTTCTTGTTTGTAGGTGGGATGCCCATGAATTCACCCTTGTGTGTAGCTGTGACTTTGTAGCGTACTGCTACTTTGTCTCCTTCGGTAAACATGTCTTCGATGGTGAAATGATTGTCGGGAAACGCGTCGTAGAATTCGCCCATAGATTTCTTGAAGTCCTTGATGCCGCGTATCTCTTGGCCACCGACATCGTGCCACACTATGTTGGGGGAGCACATTTCGTCTATGGCCTTCATGGCGGCCGCCTTCCCCTTGTTCCACTCGTCAAAGAAACGACGATCGAGCGTCTTAAGATCTTTTGTTGACATGACAAATCACCCCCTAATTGCATTTGTTGTTCCATTATATATAGCTTTGAAGCTGTCTCGCGTGTCTGCGAATACGTCGGAGTTGATGTTACGCGCAACCTCCTTTTTGGTTCTGTATGACACGCGCTCTATAACAGGGCACTTAGAACGAAGCTGAGTCCGAAGTAGATCAGGACTGCTCCGAATACTGCGATCAGGACTCTGTACCATCTTTGTCCTATGAAGTTTAGGCCGACCTTCGCGAAGTGCGCGGTGCCGGTTAGCCAAGCGTAATCCATCCACACGTGACAAACGTACATCAGCGCGACTCCTAGGAACGAGGCGAACTTGAGTGAGAGCATGATCAGCTGGGCTCCTGCTGTGAGCCACCACACTATGAAGAACGGATTTAGCCCCGTGAGGGCGAGGCCCACGAGGAACAGCCTGTTGGCGGCTGCTTTGGGTTGATCACGATCTCTTGTCTTGGGTCTGAGGGAAGCGTTGATCTGTGCTGAGCCGAAGGCTACGAGGACGGTGCCTCCGATGATTCCGATGGCGTGTTGGACAGCTAGGTTGTGCACAAACGTCAGGAGTCCCAGAGCTAGTAGCATGACAAGGGCGAGCTCAACAACGTTGTGCGCTAGGGAGAACAGTAGGCCGCTTTTCGCGCCGAACCTTGCGCCTTGAGTTAGGTTTTCGATGAAGAGCGGGCCAGGAGCCAGTGCGCCTGATCCCGTGACCAGAATGATCGTTGCGGCCAAGCTGAGTACGTCCATGAGGAATAGGAATGAAATAGTCGGGATAATAACGTTCTGCAGAGTCGAAAAACTCTACAGTGGAGATGCTTTCAAAACGCTTATCTCGTTTGCCTGCGTTGAATTCGTTGATGTTTGATGAATGCTGGTAGTGCTGTTGCGTTATTATTTGGCGTAGGTTTTATCGTTGCTGCCTGTTTCCTTTATCAAGCTGCGAGGCGAGCGTCGAAGGATCGACTCTATTTTCGGCTCAGTGCATATTCGCAGATGGCCGTGTTGTTCTTCGCCGGAATAGTGTTTATCCTCGTAGGCCTGTTAATTTAGCGGAAGCATGCCCGTTAGAACAGGCACTTGAATTTCTAACTCTTTCTTTGTTTACGCTGTGGCAAGCGTCTCTTGGTCAAGCACACCATTTTGGGCAGAACGTGTTAACCTTGATATTAGAGATTTGACATTTGAGCCTGGTTGTGGAAGTAGTTTGGATTTTCGGTTTCGCTTCTGAACTAGTTGTGCGATCAGGATGCGAGTGACCTTATGCTCTTCGAGGCTATGCGTGTGTCTTGCCCAGGATCTCTCTGAGTTTTTGCTTGTGAACCTCGCGTGTAGTGAGCGGGTATACTCGTCTCTTTGTGTGGAAGAACAGTGGGTCTTCGCTTATTATGCTGGTCAGTTCTGCGTCGGAGTTTGCGTTGACGATCATTGCGTCGCCTTGGAGGCCTATCAGATGGTATGACGTCTCAATAGTCTTTTTCTTTTCCAGGTCGTCGAGGTACTTTATGTGAGCCGGCAAAAGCTTTGCCCAGATTTCCACGCTGGTGGGCCTCATTTTGCTGATTATTAGGAACTTCATTTAAGACCATTTTCCACTGCTGTGCGCAGAATATAAATGGTTTTTGGGCATTTGGCGCTGTTGAGTCTATGGTTGAAACTACAGTCACGCTTTGATTTTAGATAGAAATCATAACAAACGATCAAAAAATGGACGATGAGGGAGGTGATTTGAGTGCCCAAATTCTAATATGAAATGGCGACCAGAACTAACCCTGTTTCCCACTAAGCCTGAGGAGATCGTCAAGATCGGGTGTTCACTGTGTGGAATGGTAAAAGCGGATTTGAAGGCTGGTAAGCTAAAGGAATGGGGAGTCGATCCTAGTGGATGGAGCGGATATGCTGTCAGTGAACGGTTGAGCGAAACAGAACTTTCTGTAGTCTTGCAAAAATACGAAACTCACGTTCACTTTGAAATCACGCCTGTTCTCACGGTCGACCAGTATGTTGAATCAGTCACTAAAGCAGCAGCTGCAGCACAGAAGCCAGCTAGGAAGTAAGCGTGAAGCCCCTAGATCTCCTCCTTCTTTTTTCACACTGCCAGCGCGCATGCATGTTCCTGAATTGGTCGAAATCATCCAAAGGCACGGAGCGTCTGAAGGGCTTATCCGGTGCAGGCTGGGATGAGCCCTGATCAGCTGAGGCAGGCTGGCAGACAAGCATTTTGAGGACAAGGGCACTTATTTTTCGTGGAGTGTGGGGACTTATACTACGAGGTCAGCCCAACATGAAAAATTCCGGTTCAACATGCACGGCTTCAAACGAGAGTTGAACACGACCCCGTGAAAGACATGAATAAGTGCAAAATAGGCACCTTCCCTGCACAACGAACGAATAAGACCCGAGAAACCCCTGATCGTCCGAGAACCAAGCCAAACTGCCCAAGAAGGCGCCAATAGAAGAATTTCGGAACAAGCACGCGCGTTACTATCATGAAAATGTAGTTTTGAATCGTTATTATTTCTACCGTGACCGATTCTATTAGTATGGACACGGTTAAGAACGGGGAAGGAGGAGATGCGTCACGCATCAGAAACCTCTTGCCAAAATTCGAGGGGAAGGAACCTTTGCATGGCGCACCTTAAAAGTATTGAATGATAAAATGGGTATTTAAGAAATCTGGAATATTGTTCTAGCTACGCCGAGAGGCAGAGCCTTTTTAGTGGTCGTCAGGCGATCAGGCTTAAGCGAACTGATCAGAAGACCCCCAATCAACCGACAACTTCGCACGACACATTTAGCGCAAACCTTAAAAGCAGAACCTGTCATGTATGGTAGGGCTTTGACCCAACGGCTAGAGCGAACAAAAGATGGCAATAAAGCCGTTCTAGTTCTTGAAGACGGGTCCTTTTTCTTCGGGTACGGTTTTGGTGCGGATGAACGCGTAGCCGGGGAGGTTGTGTTCTCAACCTCTATGGTCGGATATCCGGAGGCATTAACAGATCCCTCCTTTAGAGGGCAGATCCTCACTTTGACTTACCCTCTGGTCGGCAATTACGGTGTTCCCTCGAAGGAATCTGAAGACGGGATACTACGACACCTTGAGTCAGAGAGTATCAAGGTGAGCGGGCTTGTTATCCATGAATTGTGCCGGAGGCCTTTTCACTGGTCAGCGTCGAAGACTCTTGACGAGTGGTTATACGACGAGAACATCCCTGGGATTTACGGTGTGGACACGAGAAGCCTCGTGAAGAAGCTCCGCGTTCAGGGTGTCATGCGCGGAATGCTTGAGGTTTGTTCTGAAGGCGAGGAACCGGATCTGGAAAGGCTTCGCCGCGAGGTCCGGCTGGTTGAAGATCCGAACGCGAAGGACCTTGTGAGGGAGGTCTCCATCAAGCGGCCACTGCACCACGGGGAGCGCGGAAATGCATGTGTCGTCGTGGTGGACTGCGGAGTGAAGCATGGCATCCTGAGAAGTCTGGCGAAGCGCGGCATGGACATAGTCAGAGTCCCCTATGATTTTTCGTCGAAGGAGATTCTTGAGTACCGCCCCTGCGGCGTGGTCATCAGTAACGGCCCTGGGGATCCGAAGAAATGTGCGGAGACGGCTCTCTGTGTAAAAGAGCTCGTTGATGAGAGCGTCCCCGTGATGGGCATCTGCTTAGGGACTCAGATACTCGCTCTCGGCTTGGGCGGAGACACTTACAAGCTCAAGTACGGCCATCGTTCGCAGAATCAGCCCGTGCTAGACTTGGAGACGCGGAAGTGCTACATTACAACTCAGAACCACGGGTACGCTGTCGATTCAGGCTCGATTAAAGAGACGGACCTCCGCGTTTGGTTCGTCAACGCCAACGATGAAACCGTAGAAGCTGTGAAGCACAAGCGCTGCACGGCTTTCGGTGTCCAGTGGCATCCTGAAGCGGAGCCTGGCCCCCTGGACACAGAGTTTCTTTTCGA
>Ga0187771_10000410_pt1 | contig 26157 bp, 27 predicted proteins | sample 0116_SJ02_MP15_1_FD_133139 | JGI IMG/M metagenome (GOLD analysis project Ga0187771, IMG submission 133139) | Tropical peat soil microbial communities from peatlands in Department of Meta, Colombia - 0116_SJ02_MP15_10_MG | ecosystem: Environmental > Terrestrial > Soil > Wetlands > Peat | place... | reverse complement strand
GAAAGCCGAAGCGAGAAACCTCTACGGCAAGAACATCCACCTTGAATACAAGTCGGAAGTGACAGGCGAGGTCCAATACACAGAGAACCTGAAAACCGAAGAAAGCGTACACTTTGCTCAGCAACCAAAAAAAGTAGAAAAACTACCCAAATAACCCAATCTTTCTGATCAGATTTTTCAGGCTTAAAAACTCTTTCACTCAATCGTTAAAGGACAAGTAACTCACTACTTCACATGAAACCTTATGGAAATGTGAATCTCTAAGGCCCAGAGAATCTTTTTGCATGTAGGCGTCTTTGACTCTGGAGTGAACCTTGGACATTTATCTGGCGTGGCATCGTTTGTTCAAATCTGGCATATTTTGGCACATCGTTATCGTTTTTTCTCGGCTCCTTTTGTTGAAGGCTGTGTGCGCTGCAGCGCGTTAAGAGAAAACCTATTTATCTGGTCGTTGTGTTCGTTATCTTTGCCGTGATGATATGAAAGTGACTAAGGAGATCATCGAAGAGAAAGGGACTGATAGGTTGAAGAGAGGATTTGCCAAAATGTGCAAGGGCGGAGTGATAATGGATGTCGTGAATGGAGAACAGGCAAAGATCGCCGAGAATGCTGGAGCCGTTTCGGTTATGGCTTTGGAGGCAGTGCCGGCTGACATACGAGCCAAGGGCGGAGTGGCGAGGATGGCCGATCCGAAAAAGGTCAAGGAAATAATAGATGCGGTTACGATTCCTGTCATGGCTAAGTGCAGGATAGGTCATGTTGCAGAAGCACAGGTACTCGAAGCTCTGGGTGTGGACATGGCTGACGAGAGTGAAGTGTTGACCCCCGCAGATGAAGAAGATCATATCGACAAAAGAAAGTTTACGATCCCCTTTGTTTGCGGAGCAAAAAATTTGGGTGAAGCCCTAAGAAGAATAAACGAGGGTGCGGCGATGATAAGGACTAAAGGTGAACCTGGAACTGGAAACGTCGTTGAAGCTGTGAGACACATGAAACTTATGAATCGAGAGATAGCCGAATTGAAGAAGATGACACAATCACAATTGAAGGAAAAAGCGGAAGAGTATCACGTGCCGTTGAAACTGCTTCTAGAAGCGAGGACTTTAGGCAGGTTGCCTGTAGTGAATTTCGCTGCGGGAGGTATCTCAACACCGTCTGATGCGGCTCTTATGATGCAATTAGGCGCAGACGGCATATTTGTCGGTTCAGGAGTATTCAAATCTAAAAATCCAAGAGCTTATGCTAAGGCAATCGTTGAAGCTACAATGCACTATGATAATCCGAAAACTCTGGCAAGAGTTTCTGAAGGCTTGGGTGAACCGATGGAAGGTATCGATACTTCGAGAATGGATGAGAAACAGAAAATGCAAACACGGGGAACTAATTGAAGATTGGAGTTGTGGCTGTACAAGGCGCTGTTTCTGAACACGTTGAAGTTCTAGAAAAAGCGATGGAAAAATTAAAAATCGATGGTAGTGTTGTGTACGCAAGAAGCTTGAGAGATTTCAATGATCTCTCGGGTCTCGTTATAGGGGGCGGCGAATCAACCACAATAGGCAGACTTATGCTAGGCACAGGGATGTACAGAAAGATAGTCGAACTTGCAAAAAAAGGAATACCCATCCTTGGAACTTGTGCTGGCGCAATCCTGTTGGCAAAAGAAGGCGGTGAACAGGTCATCCAGACAGGTACGCAATTGCTGGGTCTGTTAGACATGAAAATTCTCAGAAATGCTTATGGCAGACAAGCGGATTCCTTCGAGGCTGACGTAAATATACCTGAGATTGGAAACAAACCTTTCAGAGCAGTTTTCATCCGTGCGCCAGCTATAGAGAAAGTTTGGAGCGACACTAAAGTGTGGTCTGAATACAAAGGCACGATAATAGGGGCAAGAAAAGGAAATACATTAGCTTTGACTTTTCATCCAGAGCTAGGCAACGATCTAAGAATTCACGAACACTTTCTCAAAATGGCAAAAGAATAGTGCGTTCCAATCTTAGGAGGCAGGATCGGGTCGAAATGTTCTGTTGCACATCGACTTTTATACTCTCCAATAGAATTGCTCACATGCTTTAGCGTCCATGGCTGTTCATGAATTCGTTTGTTAGGCTGGCTTTGAGCTACTCATTGTGTTTGTCCCTGCATATTTGGGTCATGGATCATATCCCAACCCAATCCACATATACGTAAACGAGAGAAAGCCCGCACGCTCATTGAGAAACGAAAAACAGTCATGGGTTCCCAGAATGGCGAGTCTAGACTATAATAGGTGGGGATATCTCCTGAAATGTCGTTCGTGCAGGCATTAGTTGAATATACCAGTCAGGGGGGAAATTGATGAAGAGTGCATGGTTGTCATTAGCAAACTCTTGAACTGCCTTTGCAACTCCAGGCCAATTAAAGTCGTGTCCGCCGATAAAACCGCCAAGTCTCACTTTTGATGAATATAATTGTATATCTTTTCTAACAGAGTCATAAACGTGACACCCGTCTATGTACACAAAATCGACTTGAGGGATCTTGTTGACAGCATCTTGACTTCTGAATTTCAAAAATGTGACTCGATTCCAAAATGGCTTCAATCGTGCTTTCATTATCATTTCGTTAATGGAGTGCGCGCGCGCGCTAGTTTCTAAGCGTCCATTCTCTAGGTAGGCCTCATAAGGGTCTATCAAAAAAAGATGCGTTACATTTAGAATTTTTAAGATATTCTCCGCATTTTTACCTTCCGCTACACCAATCTCAACGCCAGTCAAAGGAGCGCTACCAAACACTTGTCTGAGTCGTGCTATCATAGGTCTCGTAAAAGGAAACGCTCCCCCACCACATTCAATAACATGCCCGTAGAGTCTAGGAGTAATATTTTTCATTAAAGTGTAAACTAGTTTATATCGCAATTTACTTGTATAAACTTTATATTTTCTTGTGCTGCTTGAATTGTTGAGAGCCATACTCTAACTTTCCCATATGCACTTTTTGGGCTTCTGAAGAAAGCATTTATGAACCCAAAATCAAGATTCTAAGTCAGGAAAAAAGCACGCCCTTCTTTATCAGTTATTCAAGTCGCGTGTTGCGTGTTTTCTAGAGAGAGATAGTTGCATTGGATTGGGATTTGGATCATATGCTAGACCGCAGGGGAGGCTGTGCGCACACAGACAACCTGGACCAGTCGACAAAAAACAACTTATCAAAAAACTATGTGGCCATCATGGATAAGTCGTGGAGAATCTAGGAATATACATTCGCGTCGCATCGTTTCTTTATTATGTGAAATATTTTGGTGAGACTGCTTGTTTGTTCTTCTAAGGTTTTCTGATGCTCTTCCGTTCAGAACCAAGCATCCTATGCCAAAAAGCATGTAGGAATCGACGTTTCTTACGCCTCTAACTTTGTTGATGGCTAGGCTGTACTGCGTCTTCAAGAAGCTGATTCTTTGCCATCCTCTTAGGCGGTTTAGAAATGGTTGCTGGCTACTTTCTTTACAAACAATTTATCTTTGGGAAGGCAGCATTCTTGAGGTCCCTTAAACATCGGTCAGATGATCGTAGGCTTGATTTCGGCAGTTTTTGTAGTGAAAATAGTTTGGCGTGTATTGCCCACCTTCAAAGAAACAAAGTAGACTCGCTCAGCTTTCCGTACATCTTAAAAACCGAACCATACCAGTTCACTAAGCAAGAGGCTGACTTGTTTGATGTTACCACCAGGCGAGGTTCCTGTTGAAGTTCTGCAAGGCGTTGTTTTCAAGCATTTAGGTGTGAAACGAAAAGAAGTACTTCTCGGTCCACGTATTGGAGTTGACGGCGCCCTCGTACAGGTTGGGAATAAAGTCTTAATAACGTCAACGGATCCGATAACAGGAGCGTTAGAGAGAATCGGCTGGCTCGCTGTGAACGTAAATGCTAATGACATAGCGGCTTTTGGTGTACGTCCAAAATTGTTTTTATCCTGCATGTTACTTCCTTCAGGCACAACAGATGCGGTCATTGAGACCATAAGCAAACAAATGGACACCGCGGCGAAAGAACTTGAAATAGCCATAATCGGCGGACACTACGAGACCACACCTAGCATAACACACCCGATAATCGTGGGGACCGCTATGGGTATAAGAGAAAAGAACAGTTATGTAAGCTCCAGCGGCGCTGGACCGGGCGATAGCCTTATCTTAACAAAAGGGGGCGGGAATTGAGGGCACTGCCATTCTGGCCACAGATAAAAAGGAACTGCTTCAAAGGCATTTTAGCCAAGCTTTTCTTTCTAGAGCGGCAGGCTTCTTCGATCGCGTAAGCGTAGTTGAAGAGGCAGTGTCGGCTTTCGAAACTGGCGGAGTTACGGCTATGCACGATCCAACCGAAGGGGGAGTAGCAGGGGGAATACAAGAAATGGCAGATGCCTCAAAAGTAGGTGTCAAAGTGTCTGAAACAGAAATTCTCGTACAAAAGGAGACAATAGAAATATGCAAATTCTTCAAAATCGACCTCTTGCAACTAATCAGCAGTGGCGCCTTGCTCATAGCGGCAGAACATACCTTTTCGGAAAGAATCGTTGAAACCCTTAAGAAACGGGGAATCAACGCCTCTGTTATCGGTGAATTCTTGAAGGAACCCGACAATCGTGTTCTAATAGGCAAGAACGGCCATGCAAAGCCTCTTGCTCGTCCGCTTTCTGATCACCTTTGGGCAGCAGTGAAGCAAAAATAGGCTTTGGCTCACTCTTTAAATAGCAAGCAACCGACAAATATCATCTAAGGTCCGTGGAGCTTTACTAGTTGCGGCTGTCTTCTCAAAAAGCCTTGCGTCTTATGCGACGTTTTCTGACGCCTAACAGCCCGCTGCATGCGCAGTGGTTTCTCACGAATCGCTGCAATTACAGGTGTAAAGGTTGTGGTGTGTGGCGAGAGAAAAACCGACAAATCGAAGTTTCCGCAGAAGAGATTAAGACTGGACTTTATGCCCTAGAGAAACTCGGCGTCGCAGAGATCGTACTTTCAGGAGGCAATCCGCTCTTACGGGACGATATAGACGAAATAGTGCGCTATGCTTCTCAGCGTTTTATCACGACAATTTACGATAACGGTAGCGTGGCATCCAAGAAAATCGACGTTCTGCGCAACGCGGATTTTGTTGCGATTTCGCTGGACACTCTTGACGAGGAAAAAAATGACTACATGCGCGGTGTTAGAGGTGCGTATAAAGAAGCCATAAACGCCGTCGAAAAACTTCACGTAGAAGGCGTATCCGTCGGTGTGGCACCCACTATCTCCCAGCTGAACCTTTACGAAATGGAAGGCTTCACTCGATACTTCACAGATAAAGGAATCCCTGTTTGGTATGCTGTCTATTCTCATGACGATGTTGAGGGCCAATTGTTCGGAATAGGCAAGAAAAACGACGAACTCGAAATCACCGACAAAGCGGCCATGGTAAAACTCTGCGACTCGCTCATGAAAATGAAGAAAGAAAGAAACGGTATCTTCATAACAGGCAAGATGCTCACGGCACTAAAGCACCTTTTCTTGACTGGAGAAAGAACATGGAAATGCCGCGCGCTCCAAAACTTTCTCATGGTCAACCCTCAAGGGCAAGTTTCGGGTTGCCACCTATGTGAACCAGTCGCCGCTGTAACAGAACTGCCTGAACAATGGAATAGCCTCAGGTTCAACGCACTTCGTGCAAAATACAGCGCCTGCGAAAAATGTACGTATGCATGCTATCTCTTCTACTCGATCCACAGCGGTGTGCGGGGCGGCATAGAAATCCTTCAAGACCAGTTCAAGAACGCTAGGTCACTCGTTTCTACAGCGCATGAAATTAAAAATGTGGTAGCCTAAGCCTCGACGTTTGAGAGAGGAATAGACAGAAAGCCTCTACTCGGTGGGCTAAACTCAGGAGCTTCGATGTCTTCCAACAGCTTAGCCTCACGAGAATTTTCTCGAAAATAAACCGCCAGAATAACGTTGGACCCGACGATTTCCTTGCCGTCCGATTCGAGTATCTTTCGCGGTCCTGCATCTTTAGGTCTTTTTAATTCAAAGATCGTAGGAAAGAGGAGAACGACGAGGAGAATGACAGCGGTTAATAGAAGCAGAACAAAGATTTGCGGGGTCGAAATTGAAATAGGAATCAACTTTGCTCGGCGTTACTGTTTGTCTGAACAAGCAATATAATGGTTTCCATAACCGTTGTGCATGGTCTTTTTCCATTCAAACTGTTTCTTGCCGCAGATTTTTGAAGCGCATAACTCGAGAAAAACCTTGGTGCAAATCACGATGTTGACGAAGAAGGTTAGGAACAGCAATGGGATGAGACTGTAAATCCGCGTTCGGTTATCCAAATATGCCCCGATGCCTATTTCAAAAAACGGCGCAAAATTACCGACAGCGCTATACAAGGAAAGTGGAACGAGCGCCCAAAGGGACAAAAGCCATATTGACGAATCAGTGAAGTACAAAGCTGCGCCGACTAGCCGGCCAACAAGACGATAATGGGAAGAAAATAGACGTTGAGCAGCAACAGACCGTCTAATTTTCCTCTAAGATTCAAATTTTTGCTTCTGACAAGCGGTAGAAAATGCTTAAAAGAGCACTGCATATGTCCTTTAGCCCATCTGCTTCTCTGCCGCCAGTAAGAATGCAGGTCTTCCACGGCTTCTTCGTAACTTTCAGCCTCGATAACGTAGCGAACCTTGTATCCTTCAAGGTAGCAGCGAAAAGTCAAATCCGTATCTTCCGCTAAAATAGTTGGATCCCAGCCGCCTAGCCGTTGAATTAGTTCTTTTCTGAAGCCTCCGGCGGTTCCGCCATACTGAGGAATCAGACCTAATTCCTCACGAGCTTCCTGATCGACACGGTAGCCAGCAATTCTTTCCAAGGCTACTAATCGAGTTACAAGTGACACTGGTTCGTTTACGACCGTAACTCTGCCTTGAACTGCGCCCACTTTTGGGTCACAGAAAGGTGCGTTGAACTTTTCGACTATGTCACGTTGGGAGTAATAATCGGCATCGTTGCAATAAACAATCTCGCCAGTCGCGTGAGATAGACCTTCATTCAATGCTGCGGGTTTTCCTCTGCCGCCATTCTTATGATCGCGGTGGATCACCTTGATGAAAGAGTAGTTTTTGGCGAATGCCTCGGCAATTTCCCCTGTCTTGTCTGTGGACGCATCGTTTATCACTATGACCTCGAGTTTTTCCTTCGGGTACGTCAACTCGCACATCCGTTGAAGAATGCGTCCAATGACTGTCTCCTCATTTTTAGCGGGAATCAGTATAGAGACGTTTGGTACAAAGTTCTCTTTGCGGGTAGGATGAACGAGTTTTTTTCTGCGATAGAGCACGTTTAACGTGAAGATATAATGACGAACCAGATACGCAGCAAGAGGAAGAATCAAGAGAATAAATAACGCTTCCAGAAGCATGTGGCTTTCACCGGTTTACTGTCGGTTGATTCGAAGCTAAGATAGAAAGTCCTAGCGACCACATAGAGACTATCCAAAATAACTCCAAAAGAGGGCTAATCACGAAGTAGATGGCGCCCGACCAGCCTCCTAGATAATGAAACGCGTTAGCTGCAAGGCATGCCAAGGAATATTCCCAGCAGAAGCCCACCACGTTGCCCACGACGGTGAGCGAGATCTTGTGAAAAAGTTGACCTCTCAGGGGAAAGATGAGAAAAATGAAAACGGCATTGAAGAATAAGATGGGCATGGAGACCAAGGAAAAACCGAAAAACACGTACGGAAAGATGTAGAACAAAAGAGTCAGCAAAAGAAACAAACAAGCACCCATGATTACGTGGAAGAAGTTTGGCGTTTCAAAGGAGGGAGATAGATTGAGTTTTTTGGACATGGCCTTACTCTCTAGAGTGTTTACTGAGAATAGTAGAAGTTTCTTCTAGAGGATAATTACATAAAAAACTTTCGCGAAAAACCTTGGAGAGAAATCGTTTGCGAAAGACTGAAATGTAACAAGAACAAAAAAGAACTTTTGGAGGAAAAGCTTTGCCGATATACATTCTTATGTCGACGCTTACCGACGAAGGCTGGAAAACAATTAAAGATAAGCCAGAACGCATCAAAGAAGTGAACCGCGAACTAGAAAAATATGGAGTTAAAGTGTTGAATCAATACGCAACGTTAGGCCCTTACGATTTCGTGAACATAGTAGATGCGCCTGACAACAAGACAATCGCTAAAATCTCCATAGAACTCGGCTCACGCGGCACTATCCAAATAAAAAGTATGCCAGCGATACCTGTAGACGAATTTATCACAGCGGTCAAAAAATAATCCTCTCCCAATTTTTTTCCTTAGGGCATCAAGAATTTCTGTCAAATCGAGGTTCTTCAAGACCTTTTTAGCGTTCTGTCTTGGTTTTAGGGATCGAAGATAATCTTGGAAGAACATGTTGATTGCCATGCAGATTTTCTCGTCATGTGGCGTTGTTTCGTGGTTCAACTGGTTTAGCGTTTAGGACACCCAGATGGAATTTGTTGCTTCGAGCGGCTCTTGGAAGCGTAGGTCCTGCATTTTTGGTAGGTCTTTCATAGGTGTCAACGAAGCGTTCGTAATCCATGTTGAGATCGCTATTTAAGAGGCAGTCGTACAGTTTTTCTTTCCGAATTCTAGTATGAATAGTTTAACCACTGTGGGCGTGCCTATGAAATCAAAATCACAGCCTTTACAATCTTCAATACACATAGCCTTGGGTGATAGACAATTTAAAAGATGATAAAGCTTCCGAGTTTCCATTTTAACCTAAGAAATTTTAATTTGGAAGCAGCAATCACTAGTAGGCAATGCAAGTCTCACGCGGCCGTAGTCTAGCCTGGTTTAGGACGTCGGCCTTCCAAGCCGTTAACCCGGGTCCAAATCCCGGCGGCCGCACCACCGATTGCCTTGTTGCTGATTCTTGTTTAGATTCTTACGTAAACTCATAATCTAACTTGAGCCCTCAGCGTTACAGACCAGCACTGCCACAGCACATTACCTGACCTGCGGAAGTGCAGACGTCTTCTTGTCGTAGTGATCGCAGTCTCTTACTTATGATAAGACCCAGTCATTGAAAGAGAATTATTTATCAATCGGTAATCCTACGTTAGAATGTCTCTGAAGGCTTTAAAAACACTAATTCAGACTCTTTATTTCACGGCGCGGGTGAGAACCTTGAAGGCATTGGTCTTAAGCGGCGGTAAGGGAACTAGACTTCGCCCCTTGACGTTTACTTTAGCTAAGCAACTCATCCCGGTTGCAAACACCCCGATCTTGGGTTATGTTCTCGCCCAGGTTGCGGAAACGGGCATCGTAGATGTGGGATTAATTGTTGCTCCAGAGACGGGTCAGTATGTTAAAGAATACGTAAAGGACGGCGCGGAATGGGGTTTGAAGGTTAGTTACATTCCGCAGGAGCCTTTGGGTCTGGCACATGCGGTCAAAACGGCGAGAACCTTCTTGGGCGAGGAAGACTTTGTCATGTGCCTTGGGGATAACCTGCAGGGCGGGGGAATTGCTGGTTTAGCAAAGAGGTTCAGACAAGAGAACTTGGACGCGTTAATTCTTCTGAAAGAGGTGGAGGACGCGACTATGTTTGGTGTGGCAACGCTCGATGAAAAAGGCAACGTGACCAAACTGGTTGAAAAACCCAAAGAACCAGAAAGCAACCTCGCGATAGTGGGAACGTACCTGTTCTCAAACAAGGTTCACAAGGCAATAGGAGAGATCAAGCCGTCTTGGAGAAATGAACTCGAAATTACTGACGCGATACAACGAATGATCACCATGGGCTTTAAGGTTAAGGCTGAAGTACTCAATACATGGTGGGTGGATACTGGCAAAAAGGACGACATACTTACGGCGAACGCAAGAATTCTCGACGAATACATAAAAAGAGACATACAGGGGAGGACAGTGAATAGCACGATTGAAGGCAGAGTAAAAATCGACAAAGAAGCCAGCATAATCAACAGCACAGTAAGAGGACCATGCATAATAGGGAAGAACACAACCGTGGAAGGCTCTTTTATTGGACCTTACACGAGCATCGGAAATAACTCTAAGATAACAGACTCATGCGTTGAATACTGCGTCGTTATGGAAGGCGCAGTGGTCAAGGATATTGAGAGACTCGAGGACAGCTTAATAGGCAAGAACGCAAAAGTAGCCAAGAACCACAAAAGCAGGGCGATAAAGCTGCATGTGGGAGACTACTCGGAGGTAGAAATATGAAGGAATACCCGCTCAAAGGAGTGAAAATCCAAGAAATAAACATCCTACCAGACGAAAGAGGCTTCTTTGCAGAAGCTCTAAGACTAGATTGGAAAGAGCTTCTCGAGGAAGAATGGATAGAGCAGACGAATGTTAGCTACAGTTACCCCAACATGGTCAGGGCTTGGCACAAGCATCTCAGAGGGCAAATAGACTACTTCCTAGTGCTAAAGGGGGCAATGAAAATCTGCGCGTTTGAAGAGAAAACAGGAAAGATGGCTGAAGTTATTGCAAGTGGTGAAAAGCCAACGCTCGTACGCATACCAGGCCAATACTTGCACGGAACCAAAGCAGTGAGCCCCGAGCCGTCGCTGACCGTATACTTCGTCACAAAACTCTACGACTACAAAAACCCCGATGAGATTCGAAAACCATGGAACGACTCGACGATCATTCCTACGGAGATAAATGGCAAAAAAGACGATGTACGCGTCGGCAAACCGTGGGACTGGTTCCTGCCACCTCACAAGTAGGGCGAGAAATCAATGAAGGTTTTGGTAACAGGCGGCGCGGGATACATAGGTTCTATCCTAACCAGAACTCTCCTTGAGAAAGGATATAGCGTCACGGTTCTGGACCGGATGTTCTTCGGGATGGATCCAATAAAGGACATAACTGATCAGATAACTCTGATAAAAGACGACGTGAGATGGTTTAACCCTGGCATCCTCAAGGGCATTAACGCTGTATTGGATCTTGCGTCTCTTTCAAACGACCCAAGCGGAGAGCTGGACCCGCAGAAGACGATGGAAATAAACTATAAGGGAAGAGCCCGAGTTGCTAAGCTTGCCAAAAAACATAATGTCCAACGTTACGTGTTAGCAAGCACTTGCAGTGTCTACGGATTTCAAGAAGGTACGTTGACAGAAGAATCTGCAACAAATCCGTTAACGGCATATTCAAAGGCCAATGTGCTAGCCGAGAAAGGGATACTGCCATTAGCAGACAAGTCCTTTACAGCAACGGCGTTGAGGCAAGCTACGGTTTACGGATTCTCGCCCAGAATGCGATTCGACATCGCAATCAACGGAATGGCTCTAGGCTTCTTCAAGAATGGCAAAATACCAATAATGAGAGATGGAAAGCAATGGAGACCGTTCATTCACGTCAGAGACACTTCAAACGCTTTCATTCGAGTAATGGAATCAGACCCAGAACTCGTTAATGGCCAAGTATTCAACGTGAGCAACGATGAGCAGAATGTCCAAATCTTCGACCTCGCCAAGCTCGTGGCGGAAGCGATCGGTCTGCCATTCAATTACGAATGGTACGGATCACCAGACACGCGAAGCTACAAAGTGAGCTTCGACAAGATAAGGAAGACCTTGAACTTTAATCCGCAGTATACGCCAAAAGAAGGCGCCAGAGAAGTATACAACGCACTGAAGGAAGGAAAACTCGACCCCGACGACACGAGGACGATAACTGTCAAATGGTACAAACATCTTCTAGAAATGCACACCTTGCTTAAAGACTTAGAGATCAACGGGACGTTACTATGAAAATAGTCGTAATAGGCTCAACAGGTCAACTCGGCACAGACCTTATGAAAACTTTACGTGAAGACCACGAATTGATAGGCCTAACCCATCAGGACATAGAAGTCTCCAACTACAGCAGCTGCCTGACCCTTAAGGAGCATCACCCCGAGGTAATTATTAACACCGCAGCGTTCCACAAGACAGATCAATGCGAAGAAGAGCCAGAGAAAACGTTCCTAATTAACGCTATAGGTCCGAAGAATGTCGCTAAAGTCTCGAAAGAAATTGAAGCCACGACCGTGTTCATAAGCACTGATTATGTCTTCGACGGAACGAAAAACAAACCGTACACCGAAGACGATGCGCCAAACCCGATCAACACGTATGGAATCTCGAAACTCGCTGGCGAGCTATTCACAAAACAAAACCCCAAGCATTACGTTATAAGAGTGGCAAGCCTGTTCGGAGCTGCCGAGGCAAGCGGCAAGGGTGGAAACTTTGTCGAAACCATGATAACAAGAGCAAAGAAACAAGAGCCGATCAGCGTCGTCGACGATCAATGGATGAGCCCAACGTACACCAAAGACGCAAGCAACACAATGAAGAAGATAATAGAATCCCAACTGCCATTCGGAACGTACCACGCAACAAACGAGGGCTTCTGCACATGGTTCGAGTTCACGAAGAAAATCTTCAGCCTCTTGAAACTGAACCCGTCTCTAACCTCAATAAAAGCGAGCCAGCTACAAGTAAGAGCCCAAAGACCAAGATTCTCAGCACTGAAGAGCTCAAAGCTACCGAAACACGGCATACAGACGAGAGAATGGGCAGAAGCTCTTTCGGATTACCTCGTTGAAAAGGGGCACCTGTAACGCACACAGAAGAGGGGGGCGTACCTAATCTTTCAAACAAGCTTATATCAAACCCGACCTGCCAAAAGAAGAAAAAACCATTTTTGACCAATTCTGGAGCGAGCATGCGCTCTATTTCACGAATAGATAAAATTCTCCGATTTCAACACTAGAAAAGTAATTATAAAGCTACTTCCGGTGAACCGATCTTAGAGAATTACTTTTGTTTTCGCACAAAAAAGCATTGTCCTCTGCTGCCTAAGACGGGGTTGATTCTGCTTAGAGCTTTATCGAAAGTTTTGTGAGCGGTGGGGAAAAAGACATAGTTGAAGCTTAAAATTGTGAAACCGCAATGTGTCAACAAGTTTCGCATTTCAATTTCGGTCCAGGTTGCGATGTGGAGACGAGGGTTGTCGTCATGGAGATTCAAACCTACGAGCTTTCGAAATATTTTCCTAAAGAGGTAAGGTTGGGGGGTCTGAACTATCGCTTCTCCGTTAGTCGTTAGAACTCTATGAATCTCTCTTAAGCACTGACTAGGGTTTTCAACGTGCTCAATTACGTCTGAGCAAACTACCTTCTCGAAACATCCATCAATAAAAGGAAGATGGTGAGCGTCAGCTAAAACGAAGTTGTTAATTTTAAATTCAGGTCTCGCAATGTCTAAGTTAACATTGCCCCTAGGAACGTTCCGCTTCACTTCGTGTCCGCAACCAACATCCAAAACTTTCATGTCTTCCAATTTACCTTCACCTAATTCTCTCATAAGCACTTACTTCGATAAAAGCGTCATTATACTTTCGCAGACACTGAACTAGCTGGTCCCTGTTCTTTTAAACAGAAATAAAAGGAGAAAACGTAGGCTCTGTTAACCTCGCTCTAGTGCGCTCCCAATCAAGCCCCTTCAGCGAGCCATAAAAAAGAAAATCAATGTGAGACAACTGAATCACTTATGTGATTTTGTTAAGAGCATTCGCGTACCAGCCATTTAGAATTTGATTCCTTCGCTTTCTTTAATGATTAGAAGAAAAAGGGTGACTTCACGAACAAATGACGGTGCATTCATAAAAACCAAAGTCCCTTTCTTAATGGGACTGCCATATGCCTCAAATTAACGTCTCATTTCCTGCAAGATTGATTTGATCAATGTTCTCGCTTCTTTGTCGATCGCCGAGAGCAAAGCTAGATAGAGTATTCCGCCTACGATGGCCTCTGCAAGTATCAACGCAAGTCTCGTTGGATGCGGAATCAGGTACAGTGCAGATCCCATGATCGCCCCTGCGAACACGTACTTGCCTATGCTTGTCCACGGAACGGTCACCTTGATGGCTCTACGAACTAACAGGTATAGAACTATGAACATTGAGACGTGCGTTGCACTGATTATCGCTGCGACGTAAACCGCTGCACGAACTGATTGTGCTAATGCAAAATTCGTCAAAATGTAATATGCCAAGGGAAGCGTAATGGCAGCCTGAATGTACGGTAGGGTAAAAACTTTGAATATGTCGCTTTTCACGAGTTGCCTCATCGGTATCGTTGCTTTCTCGTCGAGTTTCTCAACGCCGAAAAGCACGTATTGGTAGAAAGTGACGATGGTAAAGACCAGTGAGTCGATGGCCAATATGAACAGCACTGGCACAGCTTGAGCATATGATTCTTTCAGTACCACGAGAAGAGAGTCCGGTATTGCCATTGCTCCAGCAGTTAAGGGAATGGCAAACATCAATACCAATTTCAAAGAGATAGCCACGTCATCTAAGCTTCTGTTTGCAAGCAGCCTTGGGTACAAGGCATAAGACAGGAACGAAGAATATGTTATAACATTTGCAATTGTGTACGCAGCTGCATAGTCTCCTCTAGCTGCTTGGCCGCCGAAAACGAAAAGCATAATGAAAATTACTGCGTATATCTGGCTTCCAATCAAATAGTAGATGTTCGCGATCGAGCCCTTCAGCCATTCACGCACATAATCCCACTGAGTTTTCTCCTTGAGACTCGGAGACACAAGCATCAGATAGTAAATTATCTGAATCAGGATCGCGACAGTTAGGCTCACCATAGCTCCAGCAAGAGGCTGCCGAAGCATCACAATCGACACGTACGCTAGAGCGATCTTGGTTGTTTCTGCAACGAGCAACCCGTAACCAATTGCTTGAGGTCTCTCAGCGCGCAAAGTTGCTTCCAATTGGGTAGTGAGGTACGATTCAAATATCTGGGCTGAAACAATAAAGTATAGGATTACATATTCTCCAGGGATACCCAACGCTGAAGTGATAAAAGGAACCAGTGGAATGTAAAAAAGGATCGAAATAGTGCCAATGATCAAGTTTGCTACCATCGCCGTTTTCGTTGAGCCTTCTATGTTTCTAGCAACAAAACGAGTTGACCAGAAGGGGATTGTAGCTGACAAGAGCACAAAGTATCCCATCACGTCATAAATGTTCGTCCAAACGCCGAATTGTGGCCCCGTCGTGTTTCTCGTTATCAAAAGAGTGAAGATCAAGCCTGTACCAATGCTAACTACCTTTGCCGCGAATATCACTAATCCGGAGTATTGAAGCCTAACTCCTTGCCTTGCCAAGTGTTAATCCTGCTTTCGGATCTACCCACAATGTCTTCCTCCGTATATAATCTATGTTGTCCGGCCACTATGAGATTAAGCTTCGACCAAGTCAAACCCCCAACATCGATAACGAATGCTTAAAGATGATCTGACATAATATCCAGCAAAACTGGTTGATGATCCAGACCGACGTCAGAAGAACCTTACGAACGCCTTTTATTCTCGGCGGCCTGAGAGAAAGGATCATGCAGAAAAGTTAAGGCTTCAGTGAAAAGTTGGAAGAAAACTCGAGCAGAACGGAATAAATAACTATGCATATCCGCGCTTAAGTAATCATTTCAGAAGCTTAAAAAATCTGGTTAAGTGTCTGATTTCGCTTCTAACTTGATAATTCCAAACAAACTCGGCAACATCAAACTTCGGCGGTTTAACCAGAAAAGACAACAAATAACTGCCAACGGCGAATATGTACTTATACCACTCTTTTCCGTTATTTCGAAACATAAACATCACAACATGAAGTGGAACCCAACCGAGAAGATACATAATGCGTCCCCTATCCACGAAATATTTCGCATCGAAAGGACGGTTACCAGAAGGAAAAGGCTCTTCCAAAAGCCCTCCGACATTCTTTCCATACTGTTTAAATTTTGCATTTAAATAAGCATCTTCAGCTATGTAGGAGTACCTGCCATTCATCAACTCTAAAAACGGCTCAACCTTAATCAAATGGGCATAACCGCTTCCTCTTAAATCGGGATTGCCTTCTAGATTCCGTTCTAAGAACGTCTCTTTTAGAATAGTGTCACCATCTAACCTTAGTATGTAGTCGAAGTCTTCTAGTTTTATATGCGAGTAACCCTCGTTCAACAGGTCAGGAATACGCTCCGCTATTGTTAGTTTACTTGATTTCTTAGTGAGAAGCACTATCATATCTACAGGAATTGTCTGGTTCATGACTGACCTTATGGTTTCGTATTTCAAATGCTGCGGCAAACTCAATATAACGCAAAGTATTTTCATTCCGCCAACTCCTTTGTGGGTCTTTCTACTGCCTGCTTAATATTGAACATAGCGTTCCTACGAGTCTCCTTTGGCTTGGAACTGGCGAGCGCACAGCAATCTTCATCACCCTGTCACCTCTAACGTGTGTTTTTTCTTCGTCCTTGAAATTTTTTCTATGCCTTTCAACCAACCGAGATATGATGCCAATCGAAGTGAAGGATAAAGATAGAAAATTCCCAAACATCGTTGTTTGTATGCAATCTCTATCCCACGAATCGGGCTAAGCATCATTTTAAGTGTATCCTGTGTCCATCTATTAACTAGCTCGGATGGCTGCCAGTATTCATCTAAAGTCGTCCCATACCAGTATTGATGCCTGATTTCGTTCACCAACCCTCCTCGTAGATGAACGCTCTTGACATTGAAATTCACTGCCCATACGTATCCTAGCTTGGCTACCCCTACTAGTAGAAGTTCTGGAAATCCCATTATCCTTCTGATGATTTCTGTTTTGTAAATAGTGTTGTCAACTGTTTTTCCAGATGCAAACATGGGGTTTTGCGAGGTTTTCTTCCGATAATTTTCGTTAACATAATCTTGCAACCTGTTTAATGAAAATGGGCTGTCGGCAATTCTAACACCTTGTGCAACAGCGACATTATTTTGTTCCAGTAACGGAGGCACGCATGCCCACCAATTTTCTGCCAAAAGAACGTCCTGCTCGAAGCTAATGAAATGTTGCGATTTAATATGCCTTAAAGCCGTTTTTGCTCCTGAATTTGCGCCTGTTCCCTCATTGAAAAAAACGTTCCAACCAAATGACTTTGCTACCTCTCTAGTATCATCGGCACTGTGGTCATCGATAAGAATCCGGCTGTTAACGGCTTCAGAGGGTATTACCTCATCGATCCTCTTTAAGACTACTGGCAATGTTTTGGTGCCATTCTTGGTCCACATCGCCAGATCAACTTTTGAAATCAATGGCTCACGACCGCTTCATAAATGCTTGAGAGCCTCGGAAAGGCAATTTAGCGTGCGCTTAAGAAATTTATCTGGCATAAAAGGGTTTCCAGAAAGTGTGCATTAAGGGGATCACGGATATGGAGGTTTCGATGTCAAATTTTCTATACTCCTAATTGATCATGCGCTTGGCTGAGGGGTACTTCAACGTCCATCTGATTGTGCGTTTGATCGCTTCTTCAGATGATATCGCCGGTTTCCAGCCTAGTTTCTTTATATTATCCAAAGAAAGTTGGACCAGCGGATTATCGCCGATCCAGCCTCCTGATCCTCCTGTATACCTCTTTTTCACGTTCTTCAAGCCCATCTCCTTGATCACGCTGTTGGCGATCGTGTCTACCAGCGTTTGTTCATCCATTCCGAGGTTGAACGTGTTGACCCTGTTCGAAGCTTTTTGATATCCAATCATCATTCCGTCGACGCAGTCTTTCACGTGCAGGTACTCCTTACTCTGTTTGCCGTCGCCCAAAATCTCAAGTTCCATGGGGTTCTTGAGGAGTTTATGCACGAAATCCCAAATGACACCTCTTCTGCATCTCTCGCCGATAACATTTGCGAATCTGAATGCCCAGAGTTTAATCGGCGCGAATTTCGTAAAGGCCTGAGCATAGGCCTCGCAAGCCAGTTTAGAGGCCCCGTACAAAGATGTCTGAACAGGTGAGTACTCTTCAGGAGTTGGCGTGACCGTCGCTTCGCCATACACTGCTGATGTTGAGGCGAAGACGAGATCTTGAATTTCGTTCTTACACATAGCTTCAAGGACATTAAGCGTTCCAATTAGATTATTTTCTAAATCAGCCTTGTGATCGACAAGACTTTCTTTGATGTTCGCATGGGCAGCCATGTGAAAGACCACATCATGCCCGGCGAAAATACGGTTAAGCTTCTCTTCGTCTCTGATGTCCACGGTGTGGACTTCAAGACGAGAGTTACCCGAATGGTGCTCAAGATTTTCCAAGTAACCACAAGAGAGATTGTCCACCACGGTTACGGAATACCGTTCAGATAACAGCCGGTCAACGAGTTGGCTTCCGATGAAGCCCGCTCCACCCGTTACTATCGCTTTCAATGGTCATTCGCCTCGCTGTTCGAACTCGCACTAATTTGGGGAAAGAATTTGTCTGCGGCCTTATAAGACTCTATTGTTCCTATGTCCCATAAATAATTTTTAAACATGTAGCCGTAAACTGATTCTTGTTTGTGAAGCCACTCGATAAATCTTCCCGGTTCGTCGGTTGCTAGTCCCAACTTTAAGTATTCCTTAAGCCTTTTGTCTATTCCAGCTGGAAAGGCGTAGACACATGCTCCCACAAGGGTCGTTCGTGGGTGTGTTGGCTTTTCAACAAACTCTAGAATTCTTCCGCTTTCACTAATCACCACCGTGGAGCCCCTTTTTGCTTCCGCAACGCTTCTGGCATAGTAGAGAGCTATGGTTGGAGCCTGTTTTTCATAGAAAAAATAGATGAAGCTGTCAAGCTTGTCGATGAAGAGGCTATCGCCAGCCAAAACCAAAACGTCCTCCTTGCCTATTTTCTCGACGATTTCGGCGAGAGCTCTCACGGCGCCGAGCTTTTCATCTTCCTTTGATGACTTTTCAGGGATGAGCTCTATGTCGTGGTACTCGGTGTTTCTTAGCCACCTTTCGAACTGGGATTGAAACCGCAGGTTTGTCGACAGAATAACCCTGCTCATCGGCGGATCCAATTGTGTAAGCTTCTCAACAACATAATTTACCATGGGTTTGCCGGATATGGGTAGCAAAGCTTTGGGTTTATTCAACGTTAAAGGCCAGAGCCTTTTGGCGTACCCACCTGCAAGAATGACTGCGATCATGCAGTGTCGCACGCTGACGCTTCAGCCTTCTTGAACTCCTTCCACGCTTGGTCGAATTCCTTTATGGTTTCTTCTGTCTTTGGATGGAAGGGCATCTGCACTAGGATCTTGTAGGGTATTGTTATTATGTGCGCGCCCGCGACAGCCGCTTCGTTCACGTCTTCAGGCTTTCTGATGCTGCCGACAATGATCTTTGTTGAGGAATGGCTTTCCTCGATGATGCGCCTCGACTCCTGAATGACCTTCAAAGGGTCCATGCCTGAATCTCGCACGCGGTTGAAGAATATGCTTGCGTAGGTAGCTCCAACCTTAGCTGCTAGCAAAACTTGATTTGTTGCCATCATACAAGTCATGTTTGTTTTAATGTTTTCTTTCTTGAGCCTATTAACAATTCGCAGGCCTCGACCATCTTGGAACATAGGAACCTTGATGACGACATTCTTAGGGTTCCAACGCGAGTACTCTTTGGCTTCTTCGACTAGCTCTTCATCGCTACTTGATGTCTTTGTAAGCTCCACACTGAGCGGGCCGTTCACTAGAGACAAAATTTCGAGAACTCTATCCCTAAAGTTGACGCCTTTCTCAGCGAGGAAAATCTTCTGGTTTGTTGTGACGCCGCTGATGATGCCCCAGGGCAATGTCTCCTTTATTTCTTTCACGCTTGCTGTGTCAAGGAATATTTCCATTTTCATTCACCTCTTTTTCTGTAATTCCAGAGTGTGAAACACTTTCGATACCTTTAGGTTTACTTAATGCCTCCACTTATCTCTTTCTTGATAATTTCTGAGGCGGCAAATAGGCTGGGAACGATGAGGTCTGGTATAGTTCCCTCGTCCTCCATCAATTTGCACAAATCGCATTTTAAATAGCCTATCAAGAAGGTTCTGCAGCCAACAGACTTGCCTGCTTTCACGTCTGTTAAGCTGTCGCCTATCGCGTAACATTTTGATAAGTTAAGCTCCAAATCTTTTGCAGCCCTCAAAAATAGGCCTGGTTTCGGTTTCCTACAATCGCAGTTCTCTCTGTACTTAGCTATCTTTGCTGAAGGATGATGAAAACAGTAATATTCAGCGTCTATGTGAGCCCCCTTTTTTTCAAGGTCGTTTCTCATTTTTTGGCGTATTCTCTCAAAGGCTTTCATCGTCATCTTCCCCTTGGCTATGGCAGGCTGATTTGATAAGACGATTACCTTGAGGCCTAAACGGTTGAAAACCCCAATTGCCTCAGCCGCCTGAGGCAGTAACTTGAACTGTCTAGGATTGAGAGGTGAATCTAGCAAGCCTAGCTCAGGAAAACTGACGATCTCATTTATGACTCCGTCCCTATCTAGAAGCACGGCTTGGTTCATTTAGTGTCTCCAGGTTTGAGTTCGCACACCTCGACTATGCTGTACTTAATTCCTATGGAACTCAACGATTCTTTGAGCTTCTCTAGAACTTGCTCGAATTCTCTGCTCTTAACGTCGACCCATATGACAATTCGCTTCATTTAAGACCCACTTATTAATTCACGTAGTCTAGCACATATGAGGTGCGTCAACACGGCGTGAAAACCCTCAACTTGCGGCGTGGAATTTACGGGCACGACTATACACGCGTCGGCTATTTGCTTCAAGACGCCGCCATCAAAGCCAGCAAAACCCACGACCTTGCCGTCATTTTCCTTAACAAACTTGGCAGCCTTCAGCAGGTTCTGCGACCAAGGACCCGCTGCATCCGCTCCGGAGCCTCCATGAACGCTAATAGCAACATAAACATCTCCTTTCCGCATCAGGTTCATCAACTGCTCAACGTAAATGTTCTCCCAGCCCAAGTCGTTAGTGAGCGCTGAAACCAAGGGCACGTTATCCGTCAAAGTTAAGGCTCTAAACCTTCTCTTGCCCTCCACCGAGGTGAACTTCGCTAGATCGCTTGCAAAGTGAACAGCCGTGGAAGCTGAGCCTCCATTCCCGGCTAGAAATACCTGCCTATCTTCTTTCCAAGCCTCGTATAGAAGTTCTATCACTTTATTAATGTCCTCTCTTGATATACGCTTCGTAACCAACAGCACATCTTGAAGGTATTGGTCAATGAATTCTTTACCTTGCATGGAATCACCCTAGAGATTGACAACTATCTTGGAGCCTTCACGCTCAAAGCCAAACCTAATCTCTCTCAAACCTTCCTTGGCCATGACCTTTCTCAACCTGTCCCTGTCATTCTCACAATAAAACATGAGGAAACCTCCGCCACCGGCACCCATCAACTTGCCGCCGAGGGCGCCGTTCTTTAGTCCTTCTTCATAATATCTATCTATTGGATCATTCGAAATCTTCGAAGACGTTTCTCTTTTTGCTAGCCAGTGTTCATGTTGAAGCCTACCGAACTCGGACAGGTCGCCGTTTTCAAGCGCATGCTTAACTTTAAACCCTATGTCCTTTATGCGATGCATAGCGTCTAGGGCTTTCGACCCCTCTTGAATGGAGCGCCTTTGATCTTGAAGCACCATGGTCGAACTCCTTTTTATGCCCGTGTAGAAAAAGAGCAGGTTATTCTCAAGTTCACGAATGGTTTCCTCTTTAACTTCCAGATTTGAAACGCTGACCCTGCCTTCCTTCGCTATGTCTAAGCATATGAAACCCCCAAAAGCCGCTATGTAAGGGTCTTGCACGCCGCTAGGCTCCTTCAGAATCTCTATCTCCAGAAGACAAGCCTCTTCAGCAAGTTCGTGGCGCTCTGGATTTTCGTCTTTTAATGCATGGAGAGCGTGCAAAAGACTGACAGTGAAGCTTCCTGACGAACCCAAACCCGTTTCAGCAGGCACATCCGCGATTGAAACTATCTCAAGGTGACTTGCTAACCCTAAAAGCCTTAAGGCTTCCCTAACTACGGGATGTTTAATATTATCTACAGATTTCACTATTTCAGTCACAGAGTAGCCTACCCTGATTTCCTCCTCAAACCTACGCTTGACCACCAAGTAAACATACTTGTCCAAGGCCGATGTAATAACAAACCCTCCGTACTTGGAGGAGTATGATGGCAAATCCGTGCCCCCGCCACCTAGCGTCAAACGGAGAGGGGTTTTGCTGATAATCAATTGAGTTCGTCTCCTTGCTTGCGACTTTCCATGGTTGCGTTATGATCTACAAATACGTACGATAGGTTATAAAGATAGCGCGCTGGCTTGTCCCGAAATTAGCTTAATGCTTATTTTTTGATTGGGTCTCGTATTCTTGAGCCACGTTTCAGCTCAGGAGGTGAATCCTAGCGGGACGTCAAGATGAACACGAGACCCTTGAAACCCTCTTTGGAAACGTTGACTTAAGTTTTGCGAAGAACCTTCTGCTCCATTGCTTTCATGCTTCAGGTCCAGGAAGGCCGCCGAGAGACCCGTTGGGGCTCTTCAGAGCCTTCATCGTGATGCGCATGAAGGGTGTTCGCAGCCTGAGAGAAGTGACGAGGCTGCTCGACACGGATCTGCAGCTTAGGCGATTGTGCCTCATCAAACCAGGCGAGATAGGGTATCCGAGAAGCGTTCTCATCAGGCTCATCCGCAGAGTCGGAGAAGACAAACTCACCAGAATAATCGAAGACAAGGTAGTGAAGCTATTGAAACAGAACGACGCGAAGTACGTTGACACGGTGTTGGACGCTTCTTTCATCAAGGCTTGGAGCATTCGGCATCCACTGGACAACCAGAGAGGACTCTCTGACGAGGATACAAGAGTCGGAAGAGCGGGCAGATCCTACGAACTCGGCTACAAGCTTCATCTATCCATCGATTCTCAGACCATGCTTCCCTTGACGTACATCTTTGCCTCAGCAAACCAGAACGAGAAGAAACACTCACTGAACATGCTGGAGAAGACAAAACTGCTCCTCAAGCAATCAGCTTCAAGGTTAAGAAGGGTCATAGCAGACAGCCAATACTGCGACAACAAACTCAGAAGAACCGTTGAGGACACGGTGATTCCGTACCCGGCAAACCAGAAACGAAACGTCAAAGGCCTCCTAAGGATCGATAAGAAGTTCAGAACCTACGGACCAGAGGACCAGAAAAGAGAGTATCACAAGAGACTGCGCATCGAAGCGGTCTACAGCTTCCTGAAGACGCAGTATAGCCTAGCCATAAACAAGGTCAGAGGCATAAGAAACGTCGCATCTTATGCCCTCTATAGCATACTGTGCCTAGTCCTAAACAGAGAAGCAGCAGAAAACATCAAAAGACCAGACAAAGCAGTCTCACCAACCTACTTCAACACGTAATAAAGGGACAAGGCAGCGCACCTTGCGAAAATGTGCCGAATTTCTGAAACTACAAGGTGTCAAAGTGTCTTACGTTGCAGTCTAAAAGTGGATGGACAAAATAAGTGGATAACTCTAATTCGAAATGCTAGCAAGGCTAGTGAATGAACCATCCTTTCTGATCGATCAGTGCAACCAATTTTTTGAGTTTATCTATGCTGATAATAGGCGTAAACTGACCATATACCCACGTCTGACTAGCGTGCACGCGATGATTGATTAGTATTCCTCCTGCCAAAAGTCTAGAGACGATCCAAAGTTAGCGTTTGTCTGAATAGTGCTTCTGGACCTTCATGTAGCCTAGAACTAGGTTCATCATAATATTAGATAAGATTCTGGCGAAGACCATCTAGTGGAAATAGCGCTTTTGGCACTTGGCATCTGGAACGGAGTTTATATTAACGCGTGCGCTAATATCGTGCGGGCTAATGATGGATGAGTAACAAGATAAACTACCGCCTGCGCTCATTTCAAAAAGGACTCTCAAGGATTTGCTTGGGGCATAAGCCTGTAGACAAATTGAGACTTCTCGTCATAGCAGTCTTGAAGTATACTGGGCTTAGTTCTAGCTCATTAGCTGAGAAATTGTGGAGAAAGACGGTCTGCAGAGTGGACGGTATTACGTATGCTCTTGTGGACTCTGAGAGTTTTCGGATTATGTATCGGGAGTATGAGAGTTTTATGCAAGTCTGGCTTAAACCCAAACGGGGTAATTGCCTATTAGACATAGGGGCTCACATAGGAAGGTACACGTTGGCTTCGGCGAAGGCTGTCGGCAGCGAAGGCTTTGTGGTAAGTGTTGAGCCGCATCCGGTTAACTACCAGATATTACGAAGAAACATAGATCTAAATGGCCTCAAGAATGTGATTGCGTTCAACCTAGCGGCTTGGAATAAGGATGGCGAATTGAAGTTATTCGCTGGAAGCGCTTCTGGGCACCATAGTCTAACAACAGATCAGAAACATGGTTGCGTTAGAGTTAAGTCAAGAGCAATGGATCGTCTTTGTGAGGAGCTCCGCCTAAATCACGTAGAATGGGCAAAAATAGATGTTGAGGGTGCGGAATGGGAAGTCTTACGCGGATTAGAAGAGACAATCAGCAAGTATCGGCCGAAAATAATAACCGAAGTCTTTTACGAAAACATAGACAGAGTCAAGAGATTCCTAAAGGAACATGGATACGGATTCTTTAGGATTTCACCGCACACATATAATTTGTACCTCTTTTGTATTCCATTGAAAGAAGCACAAGGGGAATGAAGGAATCGGAGCAGTCAGAAACTCGACATAACCTTGTGACCCAAACAAACTCACAAAGAAGAATCAGTCATCCCACGACAGTTAACATGCAGACGAATCTCATGACAAGTTAACAGAACCCTGATATGTCGATTTGCACAGGTTTAGCGCCTGTCTTTATTGCCGTTAGTCCCCGCAGCGGAGTAGGGGAAGGACTTTCTTTGACAGCCTCTGTATGACCTTTTTACCGATAGCTTTCTTAGTGATTTCTTCGAAGGCAATTGTTTTAGAACCTTTTCGGTAATCTAGTTAGATGATGACTTTCGCTTCTTATTTAGTAGTCTTGTACGAATTTTGCGATATCGGCTCTTTTGGGTCGAAGAAGCACATACGAAATGAAATAGCTTCCAACTAGGAATATTCTGTTCCAATTCTACGATAAAGATTGGATTATATGGATTGGGGTCCAGCCTAGAATGTGGTTAACTTGCCTCCATCAACGTTGTATTTTACGTCGAAAGGGTGTTTCGTATAAGATAATGGTTCTTTCAACGAGACTTTCTACCTTTTTACCGTACTCTTTAGATTTCGCATTTAGGGTGCGCGCGCGAAAGGATGAGTTTCGCGTCGCACTTGATAGCTTCTGACCCAAGATGCTATGTCCATTTTCTCTGGTCTGAGAAGCAGGAAATTCGCTAGATAGGCGGCGAACATGAAAATGTTGCGGAGGCTTTCTGGCAGATTCTCAAATATTGATTGGAAAACATGAAGTGGTGTCCATCCCATTCTGTAAAGCATTCTTCCGCGATCCACAGCGTATGGCACATCTATGCCCTTGTGTTTTCCAATATGAACGGGTTTTTCAAGATATGTGTGTACGTTCTTGCCGAACATTTTGAATTTGATGCCTAAATACGTGTCGTCGCATTCTTCATAGAAACGTCCCTTCATCAGCTGCATAAAAGGCGTGACTTTTATGAGCATGGCGAAGCCAACTCCCACAGCGTCTGGATTGTCAGCCAGGTTGTTTTTGATAAAGTTCTGTCCAAGTAAGGTGTCTCCATCCATTCTCAGGATATAATCAAAGTCTTCAAGCCTTATGCTTTCTAGTCCTTGATTTGTCACATCTGGCGTGCGCTCAATCAACGTGGGTCCCCTGTTAGACTTTTTTGTGAGAAGTACTATCATCTCTACCGGAACGCTTTGGCGCATGATGGAATGAATCGCGGCAAACTTCAGGTTACTGGGCAAACTGACAACTAACACGAGTATCCTTACTTTCTCCATAATGGCAAAGCATCACCACTCATTTTTTGTTAGTGCGCGGGAACTTTAATCAAATGGGCACGACTGCTTCCTCTTGAGTCGGGTTTGCCTTCTAGGTTCCGTTCTAGGAATGTTTCTTTTAGAATAGTGTCCCCATCTAACCGTAGTATATAGTCGAAGTCTTCTAATTCTATGTGCGAGTAACCCTCGTTCAACGCGTCTGGAATACGTTCGACTAACGTTGATTCACTAGATTTTTTAGGGAGTAATACTATCATATCTACCGGAATTGTCTGGTTCATAACTGACCGTACGGTTTCGTATTTCAAATCCTGCGGTAAACCCAGT